>OCTX014548585.1_pt1 | contig 32564 bp, 33 predicted proteins | sample 1539691 | NCBI WGS metagenome assembly OCTX01 (sample SAMN02144231, study PRJEB22623) | gut metagenome | biome: sheep rumen | host: Ovis aries | place: New Zealand
TCGCCCGCAGAAACATGCAATACTAAGGATAAAATAAAAGCTAACATTCGTCTATCAACATTTGGCAGTTCTTGCAATCGAAATGGAGCGTCAGTACTTTACCTGTACGCAGACGCAGATAGCGCGGTTCCTTGTCTTTGGGATAAGGATTGACCTTGCGGCAATGCCCGAGTTCAAACAACAGGCAGTATTTGCAAGTCATTAAGGGATTTGCGGTTCGATCGTTTACCATTTATTCATGTATCGTTTCTCTGCGCCACTGGTTCAAAATGCTAATCGGTATAAAATACGGTTCACTCTCTATCTTCACTTTCCGTGCGATATAGGGTGTGTCGCCTAATTTACTCAATTGCGTACGGATGGTCTCCATCGTTTTCTCTGCGTTCTTTGCTGGCTCTTTTGTGTATGCAAAGGAGTGCTCCTTGTCGCCAATTTGTATGTAAAAACCCTCTTCGGTCTCGCGGAAAACGACATCTACCGGAATCCGCCGCTCGGAGTGTAGGTTCTTAGTGAACTCGACATCGAGGTTTCGGTATAAAGCTTTTCCCTTTAGGGATGAGACGGAGGTAGGCTCCTTATTTATCTTAACGATGTTTTCTTCTACGCCGTTGACGGAGAAACCTTCACTACCGACAGTTAGTCCGTCACCATTATGCAGAACTATTCCTCCCTTCAACCGCACACGGAGTGTATTTCCCCGTGTCTCCAGCACTTCGCCGATATATTCGCCGGTGGATTTGGGCGTTTCCCAATTGGCCATATGAGGTGTGCGGCCATGTAAGAAATAGTCTATCCCTCCGCGATGGAAGGTCTTCTCCGGATCAGGCGTAAAACTACGTGTGTAAATCGGTTTGTACTCTGTATTCTGTACTCCGTCAGCGCAGCGGTCTAACTTCTCCCTGTAATACGCTGTGATATTGGTCACGTAGTCGGCATCTTTGAGACGGCCTTCAATCTTAAAGGTCGTCACACCGGCATCAATCATTTCCTGCAGATACGCTGAGCGGTCCATGTCCTGCAAGGACAATAAATAACGCTGATGAATCGGTTCGCCTTGTTCGTCAACCACTTCATTCATCTCGCTGTCCAACAGGTCATACGCCATGCGGCAGAACTGCGCACAAGCACCTCTGTTCGCGCTTCGTCCGGCTAATACTTCGCTAATATAACAACGGCCGGAATAACTGACGCAAAGAGCACCGTGTACGAATGCCTCTAACTCAATATCTGGTACCGCTTCATGAATCGCTCGGATCTCTTCAATGCTCAACTCGCGCGCCAATACCACACGTTTGAAACCCAAATCGCGCAGTTTGGCTACGTGTTCGGGAGTCCGGTTGTCGCATTGGGTTGAAGCGTGCAAACGAATAGGGGGAAGGTCGAAATCCAACAGATGCAGATCCTGAATAATAAGTGCATCCACGCCAATCTCATAAAGAGAATAAATCATCTTCAACGCTTCCGGGTATTCCTCTTCACGAAGCAATGTATTTACTGTCACCAATACTTGAACCCCATATGTGTGGGCATAATTCACTACCGCTGCCAAATCCTCCAGACTGTTGCCGGCTGCTTGCCGCGCACCAAAAGCAGGAGCACCGATATAGATGGCATCCGCTCCGGCCTGAATAGCTGCTTTGGCTACTTCTTTGTCGCGAGCCGGAGAGAGGAGGCTAAGCGGTACATCACGATGCCTGCCGTTACTGACACGTTCATCGAGTGCTTCGTTCCGTATTGGGGTATCTCTATGCATTGAGTGCAAATATCTACTACTTCTTGCTGTACACCGAACACTTCATGTCCTAAAACTACAGCTATTTTAGAACTATTTGAACTTTGATCTTTGATCTTTGAAATTTGTTCTGCCACCTCTTCGAGAGTGACAGAATCGTGTGCCTGCTCTACGGCATAAACGGTATATCCTTCGTCCTGTAGCGCCTGCACGGCTTCTTTGGTATCCTTGTAATACTGCCATGCTACGCTCTCTTCCGCACCGAGTGCGGTTTTATGAATCTCCTGATTAGGCGGGCAGCAACAGATACCGCATAGCACGACTCGCTCAATGCGCATGGCGTCTGCCGTACGAAAGACCGCACCTACATTATGCTGGCTTCGTACATTGTCGAGAACGACCACCAGCGGCAGTTTATCCGCTTCGCGGTACTGGTCCACGTTCATGCGACCCATCTCTGCTGTCGTCAGTTTTTTACTCATATGGCAAAAGGAAAATGTACGCGAAGTATGCGGTTTTCTTCGTTTATCTCTATGATAAAATCTTCATGCAGCGGCATCATTCGTCCGTCATCCAATATCGCAAGTGTGTTGATGGTACTCTCGTCGATCTCCGCTATCTCACCCACTTCTGTCCATTCGCCATTCTCTCCTTCGTCTTCCAGAGTGTATCCTACCAGATCCTGCCACGTCATTAATCCGTCCTCTTCGTCTTGAATGTCGGTCCGCAGTACAAACCCTTCTTCTCCTCGCAGTTCAGCGATGTTCTCAGAGCGAAATGGTACAAACAATCCGTCTCGCTGCACGAAGATAAACTCAGGCAGATCTTTGTCGTGTGCGCGTTTGAGCACACCGATGGATATCAAATCGTCTTTCGTGATCATTGTCCTTGCGTGATAGTTAAACGTCCGTCCGAATTGATGATATTGAGCCTTCTTAATGCTTCATGGGCGATGCCTTTCTGAGGCGCTGCGGTGCCGGAAAGCATATCGTACTCTTCTTCGCATTTGGGGCATTGGGCGAAACCTCCGCTGATTTGGCAGGGATTGCATGAACCCTTCTCAGCGCAATTTGGACAAGCCAAATCATAGGCATTATAGCCAAAGGCACCAATATAAACCACTACACCTCCGTAGCCGTATGCATCCATAGCGGAAGAGGAGGAGACCCACTGGTTATCCAGATAGTATCCTTCTTTATTGGCTACCACAAACGAACCGAGTGCTTCTGGTTGAAAATGAACGAATGCGCCGATGCGCGTGTCCACTATCACCCGCACGGGGTAGGCTGGTACACTACTGCGGAAGGTTGTGCCTTCACAGGATAACAGACCCGACAATATAAGGAATAAAGTGATTAATTTCCCACTACGCTGCATAGATGAATCGTATAAATGAGGGTGGAATAGGGAGGAATATAACTCTGGGTGCCTTCCGTGCCGAAACCTTCAGCACTGCCATATTCGTTTGAGTCGAATTTCATCTTGTCGTATCCTAAATAGGCTGGGATATATAACTCGATGTCGCCATGAACATGTATCTTATGACATCCTTCAGCAAAGCCGGCAATGACGGAAGCAAGTGAGAGTGTTACATTATTATTGGCTTCAATAATATTCCCGTTGATGAGTTTGAGTTTATAATCACATACAATCGTTGCTGTCGGATTCGGTGTGATCTCTCCGGTATCTTTCAAAGGGTCCTTGATGATTTTGTATTGCAGACCGGTAGAGGATACCTGCACACTATCCTGGGTTTTGTTATGCTCCAGCCATATCTCGTTCTGCACTTTCCAGTCCGCCCAGTTATTGGTCTTGCATCCGGGCAGAAAGAAGAGCGCGATAAGCGCAATAACTATCAACTTTAAACTTTCTACTTTCAACTTTATTTTGCTATCCATAATTCGGGATTTAGAATGTTTCTATCTTTGTAAATCTGGAAATATAATTCTGTTTTCTGGTCTTGCTCGGGGTCGGTGAAGATGGTGCCGATCACTTGTTTTGTCTCTACCATATCACCTTGTTTGACAGCAAGTTTGGAAAGGTTGGAATATACCGTTCGGTAGTTACCGTGCTGGATGATCACAGCGTACGTACCGCCTACCATGAAACAACTGGTCACTTCGCCTTTGTACACGGACCGTGCTTTCGTTCCGGCTACGGTCTGGAGATAAATACCTTTGTTGTCTATCGTCACTTGGCTGTATACAGGGTGTTGTTGTTTGCCGAAATGTCCGCTGATCATACCTTTTTCTACCGGCCATGGTAATCTCCCTTTATTGGCTTCAAATCCTCCTGCTATCAATTGCTGTTCTTTGGTCAGCGTAGTCTTGGAGGCTTTTTCTGCCTGCTTGCGAACCATTTCGTCGATCTTCTTGTTCAGTTCACTCACTTTCTTCTGCTTCTGCTGAATCTGCTTGGTCAGGTCTTTCTCTTTGCTCTTCAATTGAGACAGCATACTTTGCTGTTTGCGCTCGTCGCGTTTGAGATTCTCCTGCTCCCGTTTGCGTGTGCTCAATGCCGTCTGTTTGTCGCTCTTGTTGACCTGCAGCAGTTCGTTTTGGGTATCTATTTCGGCCTGTGTGCGTTCAATGCGACGCACCTGTTCCTGACGGAAATGGGCAAACTCCTGCAGGTATCGTGCACGGCGTGCTAACTGCTGGAAATTATCGCTGCTAAGCAGAAACAGCAGAGGCGATTGTTGCACGCGCGCATAGTGGCTCTGACAAACCATCTCGGCATAATCAGCTTTATATCCATCCAGCACTGTTTGCAACGAGTCTCGTTTGCTGCTTAACTGATTCATCTCGCGATTCAGCGCTGTGATTTCATTATCCAGCGTGTGTATCAGTTTTTTCTGGTTCTGGATATTCTTGCCGATTAGCTGCAACTTGTTCATCGTTGCCGTCTCGTCTTTCTTTGTCTGCTTTAGCATCTTGTTTGTCTGTTCGATCTCCTGCTGCAGCTTCTTTTGCTTTTTCTGCAGGTCTTTCACATTCTCTCCCCATGCAGGGACAAAGAGTAAAAAGCAGAGACAAAGGACCAATATGTGTTTCATTATAGCCATTTGCTGATATCGATTCGTGTATATTTGTCTAACCGTTGGTTGCCGACGCGGACGGGCACATCTAACTTACGGGGAGAGTAGTTAATGACGAGTTCGACCATATCTTCGCCAAAGGTGTATACCAACCGCGCTTTTTCCTCACCCGTAGGTAACTCGCCGGTAGTAATCTGCTGCAAGATATCCCAATTGAGGCTGGGTGTCAATTTGCGATTTAGTTCCGCGAAGGAAGCGATGGCATATTGGCCATGAATCTTGTCAATCGCAATGATTTCAAGAGGAGTCGCTTCTATCCTCATCATTTCTATGCCGAACATCGGCATGACAGAAATCACTATCATCGAGTCACGCACGGTTTGCATCGTCAGATTCGCCGAGATCTTGTCGTCGTTGGTGTAGATAGCGGCACGGGCACTCTGGATCAGACAGGTGTGCCATGCCGGCTCTTCCGGCTCCTGGCTGACTTCGGATTGCTGACTGCTGACTGCTGACTGCTTCTTTGCTCCGCAACCGATGAGTATCAGCATGCAAGGAATCAATGCTATGTATATATATATTTTCATCTCTCACCTTTCACTTTAATCAAGTGTTCTAAAATAACGTCTCTGTTGCTGTCGGTAGCATTCCACAGTGCCTTGTTGAGATAAAATTGTGCTAGTTCATCCTGTCCCTGCAGGTGCAGGATCCATCCGTACGTATCCAGATAGATAGGATTGTTGGGTTCTTCGCGAATCGTCAACTGGCTCATCCGTTCTGCTTTCGTCAGATCGCCTTTGTGGGTCGCCAGATGGTACGCGTAGTTATTGAGTACCATCAGATTGTAAGGATTGATTTCCAATATCCGCTCGTAGATGGCATATAGTTCTTTCGGTTTGGCGCCTGTGCGCTCCATCAGTTCCAGACGGAAAGCCAGAAACTGAAGGTTCGTTGGGTCAATGTCCAGGTATCGGTCTATTTCCGCAATGGCTTTCTTATTTTTGCCCCACATGGCGTAGATGCGGTAGCGCGCGATGGCACTGTAGGCATCGTATCCGCCTCGTTCGTCCAATTCGTCCTGCATCGCTAATGCCTGTTTCCATTGCCTGTCCATAATGAACTTTAATTTCATCCGCTCCAGCAAATCCGCCGGTGCTGTGCCATAGGGCATAATTTGGTAGGCACGGTCAAAATATTCTTGCGCCTTCTCCTCTTGTTGTATCCCCAAGTAGAGAATTCCTAAATAATAAAGGGTCTGGCCGTCATTGGGATTAATAGTTTGGCAGAACTGCAGGAGTGCGTAGGCATCTGCATATCGCTGTTCTTCTATTGCCTGCCGCGCTGCGTACCAGTAATAGGTGAACTGCTGCCGTTGCTCCACGGGCATAGACGGAGGGCTCACTTTCTTCTTGGCCTCAACTGATAGAGTACAGAGAATAGCAATTAGTAAATATAACGTTTTACGCAGTAAAACCATTTTAACCCTTTAACGTTTTAACAATTTAACGTCGAAATCTACTTTCGACCGGAATGTCCGAATCCGCCTGCGCCGCGCTCAGTGTCGCTCAACTCTTCTGCTTCCACTATTTCCGGCGTCTCGTGTTTGGCAATTACCATCTGGCATATCCGCTCTCCCGGTTCTATCGTCTGTGCTTCGCCGCTCAGGTTGATCAGTATCACACCTATCTCACCGCGGTAGTCGGCATCAATAGTGCCGGGAGTGTTCAGTACGGTCAATCCGCGCTTGAGTGCCAAACCGCTGCGCGGACGAATCTGCGCTTCGTATCCCGCAGGTAACTCAATAAACAAACCTGTCGGAATCAGTCTACGCTCCATCGGCTGCAAAGTAACAGCCTCGGCTATATTGCATCGTATATCCATTCCTGCCGCCTGCGCACTCTCATATCGCGGCAGCGGATTATTGCTCTTGTTGATTATCTTCAGTTCCATTCGTAAGTCGTAATTTGTCATTCGTATTTTTTAAAATCTCTTTTCTACTAAAACGCGCAAGCCGTCCTCTATGATTTGTATATGGATGTCTTTCTCCATCTCCACCGGATCGCCGTCAATGTGAAACGGTGCTGCTTCTTCGCGCTCCAGTGTTACCTCTTTCGCACGGATGGTGTTCATGAAATGGCTGTCGTCAATACTGCCGGCAAAAAGGCGGAGAGCTAGACTTGCACTGCCTAAAATTGCATGACTCGACATCAACATAATATCCATTTTGCCGTCTTGTACACTTGCTTTCGGGGCAATAAGCGCTTCGTATCCCCATTGGTTGGCATTCGCAAAAGTAATTAGAAATGCCTTATGTGTCACGTCCAAACCGTCACCTATGATGTGATATGTCTGAGGCGTGTAACTGAATACATCGTGCAGAATATTTTGCAGATATGTAGTAAAACCGCGTTTGTTGCTGCCCGCAAAATGGTCTGCTATTAGAGCATCAAATCCCGTGCCACAAGTGCTGACGAACATACGACCGTTGGCTAAACCGTAATCAACACTGATCGGCTCAGAGTGATTGATCATCTCTATCGCTTTTTGTGCGCGGATAGGGATGTTTAAATGACGGGCGAAACCATTACCGCTGCCCATCGGGATAATGCCGAGAGCTGTGCCGTTTATGCGGTGGCTGTTTCCTTTGACTAAGCCGCGTGCTACTTCGTTTACCGTACCATCTCCTCCTACCGCAACCACTGCGTCAAAACCCATACGGGCGAACTGATAGGCCATCTCCGTAGCGTGACCGGCATACTCCGTAAAAGATATATTAGGTAACCATTGTTCGCTATCCAGCGTCTGCATGATCAGTTTCGGCAACTTACGCTTCGCGTTCTGTGTCTCTTTACTCCCCGATACGGGATTGATAATAAATGCTATATTTTTCATATCTCCGGTATTTTGCTTCGCATGTGCACGTAATAGCGCATATTAAATCGGCTACAAAGGTACTACAAAAAATGCATATATACAAATTTTTCTGTGTTTTTCTTTGTGTATATCAGAAAAAAGTTGTACCTTTGCAGCGCAAAAATAATGTAAATATACTTATGGCAAGCACAAGACAGGAAATTATTGAAGAACTCAAGCAGTTGCTCCTGACGCAAGACGTGGCGGAGATAAAGGATCAAGTGGATCACCTTAAAACGCAATTCTATAGTATAGAATCGGAGGAAGCGGAGGATGAGTTTAAGGCCCTCTTGACGGAATATAAGACCCGCCGGGCTGAGGTAGCTGCAGTTCAAGCGAAGGAACAGGCAGAGAATTTGGAGAAAAAACAAGCAATCCTGGCTGAGATGAAGGCACTCGTTGAAGGAGCTACGGCGGATGGCGTGATGGCGAATTTGCAACGAATGCGGGATTTGCAGGCCGAATGGAAGAAAATAGGACCTGTATCTGCCGAAAAGACGCAAGAGATTCGGAAGGCGTTTCAGCAATACCAAGAGCAATTCTATGATTTGGTTAAAATCAATATCGAGTTGCGAGACCTGGATTTCAAGAAGAATCTGGAACTCAAGACCCTCTTGTGCGAAGCGGCAGAGAAACTGCAGAACAACGAGAATATCGTGGAAGCCAGCCGTATGCTCCAGCAGTTGCATGACGAATGGGCAGAGATAGGTCCTGTAGCCCGCGAATTGCGGGAGAGCCTTTGGGAACGATTCAAGGCAGCTTCGACTGTTATCAATAAGAAACATCAGGCTTATTTTGATGAACTGCACCGCAAGGAACAGGAGAATCTGGAGCGGAAACAGGCTATCATTGATCAACTCAAGGCGATTAATGAACCGCTTGTTAACGGAGAGCCTCTGAATGCTAAACAATGGGAAGAACTGACCGCAAAAGTACAGGAACTGCAGGCCGAATGGCGTAAAATCGGCTTCGCACCGAAGAAACATAACCAGTCCATTTACGAGGCTTACCGGGCTGAATGTGACCGGTTCTTTGCTACCAAGAAAGAATTCTTTGTTGAACTGCGCGAGCGTCGGAAAATCCGCGAACAGAAACATAAAGAATACCTCGAGCGTCAGGCAGCACGCGAGCAGGCGAGAGAGGAACGTCGCAAACAAAGGATGGAACGTTTGGTTAATGCCGGAGGTTCGAATCTTCGCAAACTACGTGATAAACTGCAGCAGGAGATCAAGACCGCAGAGAACAATATTTTATTCTTTACGGCTAAGTCTAAGACCGCTAACAAAATAGTGGACGATATGTTGCGTAAGATAGAGGATTTGAAGGCGCGTCTGGCGGAAATACAACAACAACTCGACCAGGAGGAAAATGGCTGAACTGATCCAATATAAGGATGTAGAAATCCGCCAGGCGGACCAGATAGTGTTGCACAATGTCAACCTGAATGTTTCAAGCGGGGAAATGATTTATCTGCTGGGCAAGGTGGGCAGCGGTAAATCAAGTCTGATGAAGACGATATACGGTGCGCTGCCTATAACTGCCGGTGAAGCGCAGGTGCTCGAATATGACATGACGCGTATACGTCGCCGCAAACTGCCGTACTTGCGTCGTCGTTTAGGTATTATCTTTCAGGATTACAAATTGTTGACAGACCGATCGGTGGAAGAAAACTTGCTTTTTGTCCTTCGTGCAACGGGATGGAAGGACAAAGCGCTCATGAAAAATCATGTGCGCGAAGTGCTGGAGCAAGTAGGCATGGAGACCAAGGCGTATAAGAAACCTTATGAACTCTCCGGAGGAGAGCAACAGCGTGTAGTCATTGCCAGAGCATTGCTGAATTCACCGGAAATGATTCTGGCCGATGAGCCGACCGGTAACTTAGACTCCGAGACAGGACGGGAAATCATGGATTTGCTATATGCTATTTCTCAAGCAGAAATAACCGTACTGATGTCCACCCATAACATCCATTGGCCGGAGTTGTATCCGGGACGAAAACTCTTCTTTGCTAACGGAGAGATTAAAGAATAATGGAATATCCAATTTATTTAGTGGGATATATGGGGGCCGGAAAGACGACCGCCGGACGTATATTGGCTGAGAAACTCGGCTGGTATTTTGTGGATTTGGACGAAGCTTTCAAAGAGATACACGGTCTTTCTACTGCTGACTATATCCGTACATATGGAATAGAGGATTTTCGCAAAAAAGAGAAATACGTTGTTGAGGACTTGGCTGATCAGGTACCGTACGAACATGTCATATATGCTACCGGCGGAGGCTACCCATGCTGGGAGGATAATATGGAATGTCTGCGTGAACTTGGTACCAGTATTTATATCCGTTGGAGACCGGAGCATTTGGCCAAACGGCTGGCTCTGACAGATTTGAGTGAGAGACCGGTGCTACAAGGACGAACGGAAGAGGAACTGCTTGACTTTATCGCACCGCAACTTGAGGCACGCGAACCATTCTACGCAATGGCGAACCATATTCTGGATGTAGATATATGCGATGAACACTCCGATGAACGTATTGCAGAAGAATTATTTGAATTTATAAAACGATGACTATCAACGAACTACAAGACGAAGTAATAGAGGAATTCGAGGACTTTGAAGATTGGCTGGAGCGGTATCAGTTAATTTTGGATTATGCCAAAGAACTGCAGAAGAATCCGTTCCCGGAGACAGATAAAACGCCGCAAAACCTAATTGACGGATGTCAGTCTCCGGTGTGGTTTACCGTACGGCTGGAGGATGGAAAAATGATTATTAACGGTGATTCTGATGCCCAGTTGGTGAAAGGTATCGTGGCATTGTTGATACATGTGCTGAACGGTCACACGCCGAAAGAGATAATGGATGCTGATCTGTATTTCGTTGACCGCATAGGCCTGCGCGAACATCTCAGCCCGACGCGTTCCAATGGCGTGGCTGCTATGATGAAACAAATCAAGCTATACGCTTTAGCCTATAACTCGAAATCATAAATCGTACTTCGTACCTTGGATCAGTACTTAGTACCTTATTTATACTCCCAGGAGTCATTATCTTTCCAGACAATCCGGCCGTTCTCAATAGTGGCCAGCGGAAAGATAGAAGAGAAGGGTGGGGTGACAGTTTCTAAAAGCTGCCACTCCTTATTATATATACGCGCGCATGAGGAACACTGCGGCGCGCAAGCAGTGAATACAACCAGAATGGAGTCTCCGCGATAGACCTCCAGCGACGTGCTATCCGTTAGTGCTATCCGTTCGTACACGCTATCCTGATAAGTGATGTGAGGCGTACCTCCTAACTTGAAGAGGTCGCTCAGCAGAGAAAGAGATATAGCCAGGAAAAGGTTCATTGGATCAAAACAACAGCATATGCTGCTATTCCTTCTTCGCGACCTACAAAACCCAAATGCTCTGTGGTCGTTGCTTTGATACTTACTTGGTTCGGCTCTACATCCATCACTTCCGCCAGACATGCCTGCATGGCATCGATATGCGGATTCAGTTTGGGTGCTTGTGCACAGATAGTAATGTCGCAATTGCCTAACTCATAGCCCGCTTCGCGTAACATCTCCATCACACGGTGCAGGAGAATCTTCGAGTCAATACCCTCGAACTCATTCCCTTTGGTATCCGGGAAATGATAGCCTATATCGCGCATAGCGGCAGCGCCTAATAAAGCGTCGCATAGGGCATGAATTACGACATCTGCATCCGAATGACCGAGCAGACCCCGCTCATACGGCACTTCAATTCCCCCTAACCACAATTTGCGGTCAGGGGAGAATTGATGTACATCATATCCAAAGCCTATACGCATGGCTTTTTCTGTTACTTCTTGTTGTTTACAAGATCTTTGATGCCTGCGAGGTCAAAGCCGAGGGTGAAACGCATGGTCTGATCCAGAGGGTTCGAAGCAGCCAAGCCTACGCAGTAAGCTACATCCAGTGATACGATCGAGAGATGAAAACCGGCACCGAAGGTAAGATAATTACGGTTTCCTTTGTAGTAATTCTCGTAACTATAACCCGCACGGGCAAAGAATTTCTTGTCGTACGAATACTCAATACCTGCGCCCCAGCGTACTTCATTAAACTCCTCTTTCGAGCCGCCCGGAGCATCTGCAAAGGACTGGAACCACCCCTTAGCTGAAGTCAAGTCAGAATATGCCTGCTGGCTATATCTGCCATCCGGCTGGTCTGCATACTTTGAGTAGCGGCTCGGTACAAGCATCTTATTGGCCTCTACGTTGAGGGTAAGGAAGTTGTATTTGTTCAGCGGAATTTCGTATCCTACACCGATATTCATTGAAGCAGGAATGAAATTAGAGGTGATAGAATCGTAGGTCATTTTACCACCTAGGTTCTTAAGGCTGAAACCGAGGGTGAAATGACTATCTCCGGTCGGAAGCTCAATTGGCTGACGATAGTAGAGAGCAATGTCTGCCGCCATCGTCCATGCCGGGTGCATTTCCGTACCGCCCATGGTTGATGCATTATAGCCATTGTTGAGATCCGAATAGAGGAAACGCACGGCTACTGACATGGATACATACTCATGCAGTTTACGGAAATAACTGAGGTCCAAAGCCCATTCGTTCGGACGTACGTTCTGAATAGTGTTGCCACTTCCGTCTGTCAGAGCTACGTCACCCATGGAGAAATACGTGAAAGATGCTCCGATACCGCCGCCAAGGTCTCCGAAATTATAGAAACCGGCGAGATAGGCCAGATCGATATCGCCTACCAGTTTACGTAACCAAGGCGTGTAGTTAGCGGTAATACCACCCTTCGAGTACATATAGGCGTACTTGGCAGGGTTCCAATACTGCGAGTTGAAATCCGCTTCTGTTGCTACACCGATATCGCCCAAACCGGCTGCGCGAGCGTCCGGAGCAATAGAGAGAGAAGGCATAGAGGTGATTAACGGGTTCATCTCGTCCGCTACAGGAGTCTGTGCAGCACTCATCGTCAATGCGCAGCATAAAGCTGCAAAAGAAATTAGGATTTTTTTCATTTGTTTGTATTTGTTGTTTTATGTTTTATTCGTAATTTTGTGATTTCGTCACGGGAAATAATTCTTCAAGCGATATGCTTCATAGGCTTATTTTGTTACAATTATTTTTCCGCTTGTCGTGCTATAGCGACTAGACGCGGATTTAATGCGAATACTATATACATAGATGCCTGCTCTGAGACCCAATTGGGCCAAATTGATAGACACGGCATCGGGGTTGTCTTGGGTGTGACTGTATACTAGCTGACCATTGATGTTATAGAGATACAATTCAGTCCGCAGCAGCTCGTCCGGCTGATCGTAGTTGACGAGTAAAGTCAGCTGACCGCCGGCGTGAACAGGATTAGGATAACTTGTTACAGAGCAGATAGAGGGATCAAGACCGGTTTCTACGATGAAATTTAGGCTCTGTGTTGTACTGTTATTCAGCAGATCCCAGGCGCGGAAAGTGAGGCTGTGAGGACCATCCGGCATTGCCTCCATCAGATAGGAGACAAGACCTTTTTGATAACTATTGCTTTCCGCTGTGAAATATTCATTCAGCGTATAAATCTGTTTAGGATCGTTATCTACTACGAGCATCAGATCATGTCCTATGCCGGCACCGGCAGTGTTAATGCCGTGCTCGTCCTCCAGTTGAGCGAAGAAACGCGGTGTGGCGTAGGTCTTGTCGCCGTTTTTGAAGACGGGGGTGTTGAGATAAATGGTCATTTGCGGTCCGGCGGTGTCGGTCGTGACAATAGAGCCGGAACCTCCGATCACAAAGTCATGGAAATGTCCCACAGCCTCCATCGTTTCCAGCGAGTCTGTTGTGCGAGCATAATAGACGATGCGTCCGTTGCCGTAATTATAGCGGATATCTTTTGGGACCATGAAGGTGTAGTTGAACAAACCGTCTTTCACATCCGTCACGCCGGTAAAGATGGTGTTCGGGTAGTCGTTGTAAGCCACCACTTGCGGATCTCCACCCACATTGTCGTTGTCGCGTGTAGGAATGGACTGCATCTTGTCGTATATAGAGATGTCCACTTTGCCGTTGAAATCACTCACCACCATATTGTCTTCGTCAATAATCCGGCCTTCTACATGTTGTACGCTCAAGGCATTGAGTGTGTCAATAGAAGTGGTGGTCTGCACCTGGTAGGTAGTCGGATAATTGAGCCGCATTGCCGGATCTCCCAGCAGAACGTACGCCAGTCGGTTCTCGTCCTTGCTGGCACATGTGTTCTTTCCTATCGCAACCGCTTCACCGAGGGTCATGTCATAGTGGAATGCGTTCGAATGACCAAAGAGTGTATCGCAGACGCTCCTGTTCAGTTGGGTATTCTGGTCGGCATATACCGTCCGCGTAGCCGCCAGCACACCGATAGCGCCGCCGTTGGGGTTAAGCACGGCACTTTCAGCGGCACTGCGTTTACCTCCGTCGCACTGACCGAAATTGCATGTTGCAAAGAACCAGAATGCCTGATTCTTATTCGACATGAGTTCTATATCTTTCTGATTCAGGATGGACTCGCTGGTGATGGCATTATAGCCGCCATGCCCGGAGTAGTCAAAGAATAACACACCGCTCTTGAGCAGGTTCAGCACGCGGTTCTTCGCGAGCGGGTAACTCTCACCGCTGGCATTTACTTCCTGCGGGTAGGCATCGAGGAATATCTTATGCACTACAAAATCAGGATTCTTTATTCGAATCCGTTCTGCGCTCTCTTCTGCGGTCCGTGTGTGCATGCCACTCTCGCCGTCGTCGGCCAGATAAACCAATTGGTTTTTCCATTTACCCGTCTCCTCATTGCGGATGTATTTGATGAGTTTATCTACTGTAGTGCGTGCTTCAGCAACCGACTCGAAAGGCAGACGACCCACGCCGATGTCCATGCGGGCATGCCGTTCGTTCCAGTTGTTGTATGCATCCAGACCGTCGTTATCATCCAGCCATCCGAAATAGTCGTCGGTGGCATAGGCTTTCACTTCGTTCAGGGAGTTCTGCGCCTGATAAGTCAATAGCAGGCGAGTACCGGAGTTTGGTAGCAATCCTCTGTTGTCGAATGTACCATGTCCCATGAGCAGCAGCCAGCGCGGTTTTTGTCCTATACCGCCGTTGGCTCGGTCATACAGCATCTTCATCAGCCAGCGGTACGCGGTAGCGTCCGGTGTGCCGGAGGAAAACTCGTTATAGACCTGTTGGTCGGTCACTACCGTCCACGTGATACCGTCTTTCTTCTGGTGCGCACGCGCTAGATCCTCCGCAATGGTTTTATAACCCTCAGGACAGATGATCACATAGTCGATATCACTTAGTGCGTGCAGGTTCTGGTTTGACACTTCGCCTACTACTTCGGCAGCTATAAAACGGCTACCGGCAGTGTTGAATGCTACATATTCGTGTACCCCGTCGGCTTGCGAACCAACCCAGGTCAGTTCTCCGTTCGAGAAGTTTGCCGTCACAGGGCGAATGGCGGCAAGGCTCGTCACATCCCATATTTGGGTCGCTGCTGTCGCATTAGACAGATGGTAGCGTACGGGTGTTGTTTTATTATAGTTGACCGCCGTGCGCAAGGGCATGAAATCGCCTGTCATGCGCATATGGCTCGGCGTGGTGATCTCGATATAATTGAGCCATCCTAATACACCGGCACTATTGCTGCGCAGTTGCAACTGGATTTGCTGTTTGTCTGCAGCAGCTGCCCCGGTGAAAGTGAGAATTCCGGCACATCCGAAGGTGTAATGATCGGGAATAGCAGCAATAGACACTACTTTGGACGCTGTTTCATTCAAGGTAGCAGAGAAGGAAGAGGGGGTAGGAGCATTAGCGGCCACATCGATGTTTAGGGAGCATGTGTTCCCTGTGATCGCGTTGGGGGTGTTGAAGTTAAAGGTAAGCGTTTGGTTGTTGGTAAACTGCTCGCCGTAGAATATTTTTCCTCCTCCGGAGACACCTGTACGGTCAATAAGGTTGACAGTGTCGTTATCCAGTACCTGGTAGAACGAATAGGTAGTGACATCCGTCGGTGTGCCACTGACCTCTGACGGCTGATAGCTGCCCTCTGACGGCTGATAGCTGTCGGTCAGAAAATAATAACCGTAATTGGAATACGTATTGCGGGTATGGGTAAAACGCCCGGAAGAGGCATCGTATTTCCAACTAATCGGGCCTTGGGCATAGAAGAGAATAAAATCGTCACCTTTGTAGCATGGTACGTGCGGCAGATCGTCTATGTTAGGGAGTGTGAAATCCTGCTCCTTCTGCGCGCCGCCGTAGCCGAACACCTGCACTGTAGCAGGATCAATACCTGCTTTGCGCAGTTGCTCGAAACTCATACGGCAAACTCCGCTCTCGCCGACGCGAACCTTTACCCAGTGGCCGTCCGACAACATAGATGCCGGCGCATAGGTATGAATACCTGCCATCAACGGCAGGCAAAGTGCCATGAGCAATATGGTGAATAATTTTCTCATTTGATCTTACAATACAATTTCTCTTCGCCGTCTATCTCCATGCGAATGATTTCTTCTTTTTGCACGAGCCGCGGAGCTTGCTTTTTCTGAATATAAATCAAGTCCCCTTGGCGGATGGTCATCGTCTTGCTCGCCTCCGCTATCGCTTCCTCAGGCGAAAGAACCAAGGAATCCTTCGTACTTCGTACATCGTCACTTCGTACATCGTTCCATTCTCCTATCGCCAGCGAGTAGTCAAAAGCAATTGCCTGGGTCCAGGGCTTGCCTGCGGCTTGCGCTTTGCGTAGCAGATCCATCGCAATGAAATCCACTCCGGGTGCGACAGCGTCATAATAGCGGGCGGCAAACTTAGGCGCGATCCCTTTGCCCAAACGGCTCACACGCAGGATAACACACTCGGTTGCCCCTATCTCGTGCGTGCCTTCCGGTAGGAAAAACGGCTTGCGTCCGTTCAGCAGACAGCTGTCGCCTTTCAGCACCATCTCCCACTCGCTTTCTGTCTTTCGACTTTCGTCTTGCGACTTTTGACTATATACAAAGCCTATTATTTTCATCTCGCTGCAGGCGGAGCGCACAAAAAGTGCGCAAAGGTACTATTTTTTTTTGATATATGCAAGAAATTAAGTAAAAAGTTATACTTTTTCTTAAAATCTTTCAACTTTCAACTTTCAACTTTCACTTTGCTCTTATGAACAGCTGTACCGGTGTACCCGTGAAATCCCACCACTCGCGCAGTTTGTTCTCTAAGAATCGGCGGTACGGCTCTTTCACGTATTGCGGCAGGTTTGCAAAGAATACGAAGGTCGGAATCTGGGTGTTCGGCAACTGGGTACAGTATTTGATTTTGATATATTTGCCTTTCCATGCGGGCGGCGGATAGTTCTCGATCAGCGGCAGGAATTTCTCGTTCAGTTGCGCCGTCGGCACTTTCTTGTTCTTGTTCTCATAGACATGGATGGCCGTCTCTACCACTTTGAATATACGCTGTTTGGTGAGCGCCGAAGTGAAGATGATAGGGAAGTCGGTGAACGGTGCTATACGTTCGCGGATAGCAGACTCGTAAGCCTTGATATCCGCGTTGGTTTTGCTCTCTATGAGATCCCATTTGTTGATACATACAACCAGACCTTTTTTGTTCTTCTGGATCAGCGAATAGATATTCAGGTCCTGCGACTCAATGCCGCGTGTGGCGTCGATCATGAGGATGCAGACGTCGCTGTTTTCTATCGCACGGATGGAACGGACGACGGAGTAATACTCTTGATCTTCTGTCACCTTCGCTTTCTTGCGGATTCCGGCTGTATCGACTAAATAAAAATCCTTGCCGAACTTGTTGTACCGCGTGTAGATGGAGTCGCGTGTGGTGCCGGGGATGTCGGTCACGATTGTCCGCTCTTCGCCGATGAAGGCATTCAGAATACTGGACTTGCCGGCATTGGGACGGCCTACTATCGCAAAACGGGGTAACTCTTCCAGTTCCTCGTCCGAGTCGTCTTCTTTGCGGAAACGTCCTACCACTTCGTCCAGCAGATCACCTGTACCCAGACCGTTCTCGGCCGAGACGATGAAGGGTTCGCCGAGACCGAGTTTGTAGAACTCTGCCGCACCGTATTGGTTCTCGAAGGTATCTACTTTGTTGACCGCCAGGATGGTCGGTTTCTTTGCTTGCCGGAGCAAGTGCGCTACCTCCATGTCAAACTCGGTCACTCCTTCGTTCACATCCACTACCAGCAGTACCACATCCGATTCGCGGATGGCGAGGTCCACCTGACGGTTGATCTCGGATTCGAAGGTGTCGTCGCTGTTGACCACCCATCCTCCGGTATCAATGACGGAGAACTCCCGTCCGCACCATTCGGCTTTGCCGTACTGGCGGTCGCGCGTCGTACCTGCGGTGTTCATCACTATCGCCCGACGGGTGCCCGTCAAGCGGTTAAACAGAGTCGATTTCCCTACGTTGGGACGACCCACTATCGCTACAATATTTGCCATAGTTTATTGATTTTGTTATTATTTTTCTAGGATCCTAGGAGTCCTAGTATCCCCTAGTTACAACCTCCGCATCCTCCGCATCCCTCGCAGCCTTCGCCTTTCTTTTTGCCGCATCCTCCGCCGCATCCTCCGCAGCCGTGTTTCGGATGGCGGATGGCTTTCAGTTCGCCTTCTGTCACATCGCGGATGGCAAGGATGACACCTTTGAAATGCAGGTCCTCTCCTGCGTAGGGGTGGTTAAGGTCGATGGTCACTTGGTCGTCTGTGATCTCGCAAACCTGCGCTTTGACGATCTGCCCGTCCACGGTGTTCATCGGTACGATAGCACCTACATAGACGCGCTCGTCGTCAAACTCCCCGTCGCCGTTGAAGAACATCGTCTTCGGCAACTCCATTAGGCCTTCTTCCAAGTACTCGCCGTAGGCGTCTTGGGCAGCAAGCACGAAATCGAAGTTGTCTCCCGGCTCTTTGCCCTCCATTTGGGCTTCAAAAGCGGGTAACATCATTCCTTCGCCTTGACACCATACTAACGGAGCTTCCTCCGTGGCTTTTTCCATTAACTCTTCTGCGCCATTCTCGCCGTTGATATACAACTCGTACGTGGCAGACACTACTTTTTGGTTTTCAATCTTCATATTCATTAATCATTAATCATTATTCATTATTCATTATTCTTATCTTCGCGCGACTACCACCAGTTAACTCGCCCGTTTGTATTCTGGTTGCTGTTCTTGTCATATTTGAGGTCGCTCAGGATCGACGCATTCACACCGATGTGGAACGTGTAACTCTTGAACGGTCCGATGGGGTTGATGCTGGCGGTCATGTTCCAGCAGTGCAGGTCTCGGCTGATGTTGAAGGTGCAGGAGGTGACCTTCATGACATCGAAGTTATAGGTCATGTTGGCGCTCACTTTCCATCCCTTGCCGAGACCGATGTTGCCGCTCAGGCTCAATGAGTTCCGCCATTTCATCTTGTAGTACATCTTATCGTAGTCGAACTCACTACCGGAGGCATAAGCAAGAGAGTAGTTGATCGACAGGCTCCACGGGAATTCTGTCCGCACGTATCCGTCGTCCACCTCAGATTCATTCTTGCTTTCCCGTTTGGCACCTTTGTCCATGCCGTCGCTGCCTTTCTCAATGGGCTCCAGCGTCTCACCTTCGTCACTTGGTACTTGGTCACTTGGTACTTCTCTTCCGCCCCTCCGCTTCTCTATCGCTGCCTTCCATTTCTTGAGGGTCTGGTTGTTGAAGGTATAACTGAAGTTCCAGCTGAAACCGCTCCAGTGGGGGAAACGGCCGTTATGCCAGTACTGTTTGTTGGTCTGCACAGGGTTGCCGGCTGCGTTCAGTTCGTACATATACGGGTCAAGTGTGGTATTGAGGTTGATGGAGTAGTTGTTCAGCTTCGGGAATTTCAGCCTCAGGTTGACGGAGAAACGACTCCAGTTCATGGAGTCCGCAGCGAAGTTATATCCTCCGTTGACGGAGAAATTGTCTATCAGGCTGATCACTTTGTACGGCTGTTTGCCGGTGGTGTCGTCTTTGTTGACTACTTTTACTTCCAGGTTGTTGGCTACGCCGAAGTTAAGACTCGCCGACATTCCTCGCGGCGCGTTGCCTTGCGTGAAACGCGAATAGGTGCGGTGCAGGAAAACGGGGTTGCCCGCTTCGTCCACTTTCTGGATCTTACGGCCTGTGATGGAGTCTGTGCCGGCATATATCGGTTCTTCGTAACTGCCGTGGTACCCCCAGAATGCAGCGCCGAAATCAGGGTGGTAGTTGACGGACAGCGTAGGAGTGATCACATGGCGGAATTTCTCCACTTTGCTATGCGGGAATAGTTTCTTAAGCGGTGTATAGAAACCGTATAGCTTGGTGCTGAGGCTGACACCTACATCGAAATCAAAGACATTGTAGAATCCGGTGGTGGTGTCGCGCGCCAGAGCTTGTGCTTCGTCGTCCCATCGCTGGTCCACGCGGGTGAAATACATCCGGTCGCGCAGGTTGATGCTCGGAGAAATGGACAGGTATTTGAATACCGTGAAGGAGGCCTTGATAGGCAGGCTGTGGTTGATGCTTGAACTCCAGTCGCGGAAGAAATCCGAGTGGAGAAAATCTTTCTCTTTGATGTTATTGCCCTGGATCTTGCCGTTCATGGAGTAACTCATACTGATTTTCTCGTACCATTTCTCCTTGCCTGCCACTTTGCCTTTGCGTTTGAGTGTTGCCTGACGCCATAGTTTGAACGGGTACTGGCTGCTCATGTTCACCGTGAACTGAGGAGCCGTCAGGCTGATCGTCGAGTCGCTGGTTCGTTGCTGCAGGCTCGCGCTCATGCTCAGCGTCCACGGGCTGTCGGGGAAACGCTGGGTATAGTTGATCGTACTGCTCTTCGTGTTGGTGGAATACAGGTTCGGGTTGTAATAGTTGTTGATGTTACTGCGGTCATAACCCGAGGTCGAGAAATTGACGGATGCGGAGAAGGTGCTGTACGGGTTCGCCTTGGCGTCCTGGTTATGACTCCATGTAAGGCTGAAGTTCTTGTTCGCCGAGTAGTCCGGCAGACCTTTCTCGCCCGTCACGTCGTTGCGGTAGTTGATACTCAGGCTGCCGGAGAAATGGTACCGCCAGAGATATTTGGTGGTAGCGGAGATAGCCCAGGTGCCGCGGCTGTAGATGTCGCCTTTGACCTCCAGATCCAGGTAGTCGCAGATGGCGAAATAGTATCCGAGGCCCTGCAGGTAGAGACCTCGCGAGTAGTCGTCGCCGAAGTTCGGCATGATCAGACCGGAGGAGTAACTGTCTGTGAAGGGGAAGAAACCGAACGGCAGCGCGATCGGCAGCGGCACGTCGCCTACTACCAGATACGACGGACCGGCTGCGATGTACTCGCCCGGCTTCACTTTGGCTTTCGTCAGCTTGAGGTAGAAATGCGGGTGGTCATGATCGTCGCAGGTGGTGTATTGTCCGCCGCCGAGCATCATCTCGTCTCCGTTCATCTTCTTGGTCTTGTCGGCAATGATATATCCCTCGCCCTGCTGGGTGACCACATGGCGGATGTAACCTTTCTGCGTCTTGATGTTATAGGTGATCTCGTTGGTCTCGTAGCTCTCTTTGCCGTCATGGAAGACCGGTTTGCCGTGCCATTCTTCGTAGATCGAATCGTACACGCCGTGTGCGTAGATGAGACTGGAGTCCATGTTCATACGGATGAAATCCGCCTCCAGTTCCATTGATTCGTATTGGAGGTCACCCTTGCCGTGGAGGAAAGCGGTACCGTTGCCCATCATGATCATCGAGTCGGAGGACTGATAGTGCACCGGCGATTTCAGTTCGCTCTCTTTCTTCGGCTTCGGTATGCTGTCTTCCGCCCGCACTGCCTGGAAGCAGAGCAGGAGAACACCCAATAACCCTATGTACCTGAGCACGCGCGAGCGCATAATAAGCCAATTTAGCCCGCAAAGGTACTGCTTTTTTTCGAATTGTGCAAGAAAAAAGCAAAAAAAGCACCCGATGGGGTGCCTTTTTCTCAACAACGAAGCGTTACGCGCGAGCTCTGCTCGCTCTATTTCTTCTGTACGGTGATCTTAAATTTGGTGGAGAAAGGAACGGGATACATGGTGGCGTTGAAGAAATACTTACCCATCAGATCCCAGCCGTAGAGGCGGATCAGACGGTCAATTTTGTACATGTCGTTCCATTCCGCTTCCATCTTGTTCATATGCAGATGACATACCACTTCTTCGGAGTTATGTTTCTTGATCCACACATCTCCTGTGCCTATAGCACAGCCTGCATGTCTCACGAACACAGCAGCACCGGTGTTGCCCATGTCGATTGTATCCACTTTGATGAAGATATCATATTGGGCTTCGTCGGGATTAGCGGTCATGCGGATCGGTTTGCCTGCCGCGGTAGCCACCTCATTGAAATAAGCCACCATCCGTTGGTTCAACTCTACGAAATCTTTCTTCCATTCCTCGGCAGGAATAGAATCCAGCATTCGTCCTTCGTTGCGCTCTACGGTCTTTTTGTCTTTGCCGTATTCCACTGAAACGGCGTTTTCGAAATCCATGAAGAGAGCCACTTTGGCATTCTCGTTGATAAAACGGCTGTTGCCCTCAATGAGCTTCAGACCCGGTGTCTCTGTTGTTTGCTTCTTGGCAAACAGCGCAACGCTTACCAGAGCAGCGAAGCATAATACTAAGATTTTTCTCATAACGATATGATTTATTGTTTATTTATTTCTTATCCAATTGTTCAACCTTCAGCGTGCCGGTAACAGTCCAGTGGCGTTTGCCGGTCCAATCTGCCAAACCTACCCAATTTAAAGTCGGATAAATGCCTACACGTGCAGCCCATTCTCCGCTGATGCCATAATTCCCAACATTGATAGCCATTAAAGAGTAATCATCTGTAGAATACTGGATAGGGATGGTTTCTTCTTGAAGATTGACCGAATTGGAGAAACTGGACACCGCCGAGCAAATAGCTAGGCTATGTCCATTTCCGCCATCCATCATGCCGATTTTTCCATAAAGGATAGTTCCGTCCTCATTTCTGTCATCCGAATCGCTGGCAGACCAAGAGCCTGTGATATTCGGATTGAAGAAAGTATACTTCATCAACATATTATAATCATCCTCCGCGCTGCTGCTGTACACAGCATCCAGATCGCTGTAGCCAACAAAGAAAGCGAACATAGTCTTACCTTCCCCCGAAGAATAAGTGCCGACTATTGGAATATCTTTGAAGTCCTGGAATTCCGGCGAAGCGGATAAGGTCTGCGACATACTGGCAGTGGAAACAATATCCATGATTGTAACTTTGCCGCTCTGCCTGAAAGTAGGAAGATCACACTTATACTCGTCACGATGGTTAGTAACGGACGCCTTTCCGGATATTTGGCTGTATATATATTGGTCGAATTTCTGCGGTGCGCCGATGGTTATGTCTATCACTTCCGTAAAGCCGTATTCAATCGACTGATCGCTGCCTTCAACCTTATAGTCTTCGGTGTAGATACCTTCGGTATTACTTTCTATAAACGAAGAGGTACATTTTATATGCATATCTAAAGTAATTCGCCAGTTGTCGCCGTCACCTACTTTGACGGGGATCTGGATTTCGGTCTCTATCTCCGGGTCGATGGTGCTCACGGCTTTGGCATAGACGATACCTGTACCTTCTTCCTCTCCTTTGACGGAGATCTCTATCTCGCCGTTGCTGTCGGTTTTCTTGTTCACCGTACCGCAGGATAGTTCGGGCGAGCAGGATATCTGTATCAGCTGGTCGGCCAGCGGCGATCCATCGCAATGCGCTTTGATCGTCACGGTCGTTTTCTTGCCTTTCTCTACCGTCGCAGGGCTGGCCGAACCGGTTAACTCTGTCGCGCACGGCTCGCCGTAAATCTCGATGATCCGGTCTGCCGCTATCTGTGTCTCGCTCTGCAGATGACTTGTCATCTGACTGCTCGACATCGCTATGGTAGAAACGAGGTTATGCTTACTTTTCTCCTTGACGACACCTCCTCCTTGCCGCGTCTTTCCGCCTTGTTCGCTCGACCAGAAACCGTACAGGCCGCAGGCCTTTGCGCAGGAGTTTCCGGCACTCGTGTGCGCCGCAAAATGCAAGTCTTTCATGCCCATCTCTTCCCATAACTCTTGCTCCAGGAATCGCTTCACGGCATTCGAGATTGCTTCTTCGTTATCCGACCCGCCGACATACGTATCCATTGTGCTGAATATATCGCTCCATCCGCCTCCTATCGAGGCATAGCTGCTGAAATGATCCACGTAGAATGTCACTTCTCCGCCGGCTGTCTCGCCGCGGTCGGTGATATACCATCGTTCGTCTCCGGCAGACCAATAGATGATATCCGTCTTGCCCTGCGCAGGCTGGTTAAGCGGCATCTTCACCTGTATCGGACGGTCAAAAACCAGTCCTTCCGGCTCGAAACGCACCATGCCCTGTATATCGTTCGGCAGCGTGCCGGTACTCTCATCCGGGTACTCCAGATAGTCCACTTTGACCTCTGTTGTCCCGCTTACAGCACCGCTCGGTACGATCAGCGTCACGCCGTTGCTCAGCGTATACTCTCCGCCTTCCGACGTCACTTTCGCAGTCGCACTCTTTACGGTCGGTTCGTTGCCTCCCCCGCAAGCTATCATCATCCCCGCCGCCGCCAACAAAAGCAAGAACTTTTTCATAACTGTATAATTTTAATCAATACATTGTGCCGGAGCCTTGGAGTATACCCGGCTGTGTAGCATAACTCTCCGCCAAATCCCAAGAGATACGTACCCATTCGTTATCTTTGAGATTGATGGTCTTGCGCTCATTGTCCTTCTTCGGCGACCATCCTTCGCCTTGATAATATTCGAAATACAAATCGCATTTCCTTTTTGGAATACTCCAGCACTCATACGTCATGCCTTTGAACTCTAACGTACCCTTTCGCTCTCCCAAAATATTCTTTCCTGAAAGTCCGTTGTCGCCGATAGAGACATACGACAAATACATCAAATAGAAACCTTGATGCTTGCCGTTGTCAGCAATAGAAATAAACACATTGGGTTGACTCGGCGCATTCCCGTCGCACGCACCAAAAACAATAGATACAGCCGCCACGAAGGCTAAAGCAAAAATCTTTTTCATAACGATATATTTTATATGGTTAAAAGTTTCTTTTAAATCACGCCACAAAGGTACTGCTTTTTTGTCATTAATCACTTATCAAAAGGTACATTTCACTTATGAAATCGTACAAAAATTTGCATATGTGCAATTTTTGTTGTACCTTTGCACTCGTTTTTGAAGCGTGTTTACCTATTCGTTTTACATATTGTTCGCAGTACTGATGGTCATGGCGGTCCTTATGGTTGCTGTACCGATGCCGCGGGACGATGCGCGCTTGCATGGATATCGTCTCTCACGGTGGATGATTTCGCTCTCTTATGTAGCGCTGGCCGTCTATTGTCTCGTCAAAGGACGACTCACACTCGAACTGATGCACCCGGTATTCCTTTTTATGGCTAACGTACAGGCGTGCCTGCTCGCGCTCTCGCATATCAACCTTATTAACCCGCGTCGTGTGACTAACCGCTATGTGATGCTCCATTTCACGCCGCTGATTGTCTGTCTCTGCCTCTATGGCATCATCCGCCTTTTCTTCCCGCATATACCGCTTACGACCCACGACGCTCCGTTCCGATTTATTCGCGAACCCGAAGTGTGGATCCGCATTCTATGGATGACGCAGTATGTCGCGCTATGTCTCTATTTCGCTTGGCGTTTCGTCTGTGAGAGCAAGAGATGGCAAACTCTGGCGGCGGATTTCTTCGCAGAGGACAAGATGATCAATGTCCATATGATCCGTGTCAGCTTCTCTTTTGTCATCTGTATCGGACTTGTCACGCTCGGCATCACTTCTAGCCTCAATCCTACACTCTCCGCTATTCTCAATATCACCATCATGGTCTTGTATATCGTCGTGGGTATACTCTTTATGTTGTACCCTTCGCTCTTCATCCAGATGAAACCGGTTCTCTACGACTACCATGCCGATGCCGGCATCCCGGGAAAAAGCAGTAACAGAAGCGAGCGATGGGAGAAAATGAGGGAAACTATACTGAATCAACAACTATACCTCCGCCGGAGTATTACTTTGGAGCAGATGGCGCACGAACTATGTGTCAGCCGTACCGTTCTTAGCAATGCCATCAATCAGGAAGAGGGAATGAACTTCAACTCTTTCATCAATCGTCTTCGCATTCTGGAATCCCAGCGAATCATGAAATCCGAACCATCTCTATCCTTCCAGGAACTCGCCGAGCGGGTTGGTTTTAGCGAGCAAAGCAACTTCACTAATGCCTTCAAACATTGGACAGGACGCACTCCCCGCGAATACAAAGAATACCTCGCTACTCTCTAATTATTGGGGGACTCTGTTTGCAGGAAAAAAACGTGATTTTACCATAGGTGAGGTTGTCCCCGTTAAGCGGGGAAAACCTAGACGGAAAGGGGAGTTATCCTATGGTGAACGTGATTTTACCATAGGATACCCATAGGATAACCATAAGATACCCATAGGATAACTGCGATTTTTTTGCATTTTATGCACTCTTACTGTATATATACTATGTATATATACACTTTTTGTAGATTTCCCCGAATAAAAATAAATTTGCATATTTCAAAAAAAAGCAGTAATTTTGCAATCGCTAAATGGTTGAGTTATGACTATTCAGGACTACATCAGCGCGCATAGAGCGCGGTTTATGGAAGAGTGGGCAAGTCTCATTCGGATACCGAGTGTGAGCTGTCAAGCGGAACACAAAGCGGACATGGTTCGCTGCGCCGAGCGGTGGAGAGAGTTGCTGCTCGAAGCCGGCTGCCAGAAAGCGGAAGTATTAGCCCCCCGGCCCCCTAAAGGGGGAGAAGGCAACCCCTTCGTCTATGCGGAGTACACCCCTCCCTTTAGGGAGGGGCAGGGGGTAGGCTTTCCTACCGTCCTCGTCTATGCGCATTACGATGTGATGCCGGTGGAGCCGGTGGAGCAGTGGAGATCCGATCCTTGGGAGCCTCAGATCCGCGACGGGCGGCTTTATGCACGCGGTGCAGATGATGACAAAGGGCAGGCGATGATTCAGGCGAAGGCCTTTGAATACATGGTCAAAACAGGGCAACTCCGATGCAACGTCAAGTTCATCTTCGAGGGCGAAGAAGAGATCGGTTCGCCGAGTCTCGAAGCCTTCTTGGAGGAACACAAAGACCTCCTCAAAGCCGATATTATCCTGGTCTCCGACACCTCCATGATCGGCAAAGAGACACCCTCTATCACCACCGGTCTGCGCGGTCTGGCCTACTGGCAGATCGAAGTGGATGGTCCGAACAGAGACCTGCACTCGGGACATTTCGGCGGAGCGGTGAAGAACCCCGTGAACGCCCTTTGCGAGATGCTGGCGAAGATAGTGGACAAAGACGGCAAAATCACCATCCCGGGTTTCTACGACGATGTGCTGCCGATCCCCGAAGAGGAACGGGCGATGATAGCGCAGATACCTTTCTCGCAGGAAGCCTACAACAAAGCTATCGATGTGGACGACGTGTTCGGCGAAAAGGGATATTCGACGCTCGAACGCAACTCCTGCCGTCCTTCGTTCGACATATGCGGCATCTGGGGCGGATATACGGGTGAGGGCTCGAAGACCGTGCTGCCGGGCAAGGCTTTCGCGAAAGTGTCCTGCCGGCTGGTGGCGAACCAGGATCATGAGAAGATCTCACAGGCGTTCATAGACTATATCGGAACCCTCGCGCCAAGAGGTGTGCGTGTGCAGGTGACGCCGATGCACGGCGGGCAGGGGTATGTTTGTCCGATAGACATTCCTGCTTACAAAGCCGCGGAGAAAGGATTCGAGGTTGCCTTCGGCAAGCGTCCGTTAGCGGCACGAAGAGGCGGGTCTATCCCTATCATCGCCGCCTTTGAGCAGATCCTCGGCTGCAAGACCATTCTCATGGGCTTCGGTCTGGAGCAGAACGCCATCCATTCGCCGAACGAATCCATGGACCTGGAGGTCTGGGAAAAAGGAATTATCGCGGTTGCTGAATTCTATAAAGAATTCACAATGCACAATTCACAATGCACAATTAAGGGATGAGAATAGTTATTTTAGGCGCGGGGAGCGTGGGGACGAACCTCCACCATGCTTTCACCCTCAAAGGAATCAAGACCGAACTCATACATGCCAGACCGCTGACAGCAAATGACCAAATGGTAAATGACCAAATGGTAAATGGTTTTGACGTGTATATCTACGCTATCGCGGATCAGGCGCTGCGGGAGGTGGTGAGCAAGATCCATGCGCCGAAGGCGCTGCACCTGCATACGTCCGGCACGATGCCGATAGAGGTGTTCGGCGAAGACAAACCGCACTCGGGCATTCTGTATTTCTTCCAGAGTTTCAGCCGCGAGGTGCTGATAGACGAATGGAGCGGCATTCCCTGCTTCATATCGGGTCGTAACATAGACGACATCGCGGCGATCTATTCGCTGGCGCAGACCCTTACGAGCCGCATCTACGAAGCGAACCAGCATGACCGCGAGCGGCTGCATATAGCCGGCGTTTTTGCCAATAATTACACGAATCTGATGTACCGTATCGCCGCGGATATATTACAAGACACGCAGATCCCGTTCGAAGCGCTTCTGCCGCTGATCGACAACACCGCCGCCAAGGTGCATAAGATGAAGCCCGCCGACGCACAGACAGGTCCTGCGCAGCGCGGGGATCAAGCGGTGATGGAGCATCAAATAGAAGTACTAAGTAAACAAGTACCAAGTACGAAAGAAGGAGACGGCTTTACCGCGGAAGAGAAGGTAGCAGTGTATCAAGCGCTCGCAGCGTTAATCGGGAAAGGGCAAAATCATTGAGCTCCTCCCAGTGAATGAGCAAAGTGCCGGGTATCTCCGGCATTTTTTGTACCTTATGTACTATAAACCGCGCGTGGATGCGTTGGTGCGAAAGTACATGCGTGAATTCGCAGACCGCTTCGCTGTAAGACCGCTTCGCTGTAGGATCGGCTTCGCCTGTAGGACTCATGAGCTCCTCGCAGGGAAACTCATAGAGATGATACCATATGTCCTTCGGATTCTCCCGCCGCCGGATGAGGGTCATTATGAGTGAATCTGTCTCCCTCCCTTGAGGGGTGAAGAGCTCTGCTCGATCGGACTGCCAATGGCTGTCCGTAGAACTCAGGGGAGAGGTTGCCAGGTAAATATGGTAGTCGAACCACCGGTCGCGTACTTTCGGTCGCGGTTTGCGGACGGGGAGCAGCGAGGCCGTGCCATGAGCATGCGCCAGACAGAAATCCGCAAGCGGACACTCGGAGCAGGTCTCTTCGCTCAGCGTCGGCGTGCAGTAAAGGGCTCCGAACTCCATGATAGCGGAGTTGAAAAGCCGCGGGTTGTCTCTATCCAGTAGTTCCTCTATCTTCTTGTGAAACAGTTTCTTGCCCGCCGCGGTGTCGAAGGGTTCGTCTATGTCCAGCAGCCGCGCCACAACGCGATAGACATTGCCGTCCATGGCAGGGTAGGGCAGGTTGTAGGCAAACGAAGCAATCGCTCCCGCTGTGTATTCTCCTACCCCGGGCAAAGCACGTATCTCTTCGAAAGTCTGCGGAAAATGATAGGCAGGTATCTCTTGGCTTTCGACTTTCGACTTTTGTCTTTCTACTATCATCTGCGCCGCTTTATGCAGGTTTCGTGCCCTGGAGTAATACCCCAGACCCTGCCATTCGCGCAGTACTTCCGCTTCATCGGCTGCGGCTAACAGCTCGACCGTAGGCCAGCGGTTCAAAAACCGGCGGTAGTAGTCCAGCCCCTGCAGCACTCGGGTCTGCTGGAGGATGATTTCGCTGAGCCAGATGGCATAGGGGTCCTCCGTCTCCCGCCAAGGGAGAGAGCGGCGGTTGATCTCATACCACTCATATAAACGGCTATATATTAGCGTATTAGGCATAAAAATTGACAAAAAACGTGTCTATTTTTAAAAATCGGGTACAAAAATACAAAAAAATTTGCACATATAAAAAAAAAAGAGTAATTTTGCACGATTTTTTCGCCGGAGGTACTCTGTACCGAGAAAATAGTCACCGAGCGTTTTGGTTTTGATATACGAAATTAGGAAACAATATAACATACAATGATATGACAAAAGCAGAATTAATAAACGAGATTGCAATCAGCACCGGTTATGACAAACGTACCATCTCTCTGATAGTAGAGAGTATGATGAATGGCATTAAGGGGTCGATGGAGAAAGGCGAGAACGTCTATCTGCGCGGCTTTGGTAGTTTTATATTGAAAACGCGCAAGGCGAAAGTGGCTCGTAATATACGCGCTAAAACATCGGTAGATGTACCGGAGCATACCATTCCTTTCTTCAAGCCGGCTGACGAATTCAAAGAGCAAGTACACAACGTACCGGGAAAATAAATAACAATTAGTATACTAACATTTTAATTCAAACAATTATGCCAAACGGAAAGAAGCATAAGAGACACAAGATGTCTACGCACAAACGTAAAAAACGTCTGCGCAAGAATCGTCATAAACATAAGTAATTGACGATCGTCATTTAGCTTTGTGGCGCTAAACGGACCCAAGTGTGGGTCGGTTTGCCACAAGGCTTTTATTTTATTAAAAACTCAACAAATATGAAAAGCGAATTAATTGTGGACGTACAGCCGCAAGAAATCGCTATCGCGCTGACAGAAGACGACCGCCTGCAAGAAGTGGCCCGCGAGAAGCGGAACGAAGACAACTTCGCGGTAGGCAATATCTATTACGGTCGCGTCAAGAAAGTGATGCCGGCGCTCAATGCGGTATTCGTGGATGTAGGTCATGAGAAAGAAGCTTTTCTGCACTATTTGGATTTGGGTTCTCAGTTTCGAACGCTGCAGAGTTATGTTACCAAAGCCGTTTCGGACAGACGCCGTGTGCCGGTGATCACCAAGACACCGCGTCAAGCCGAGGTAGGCAAAGAAGGACAGATAGCCGACGTACTCAAGGTAGGCGATCCTATTCTCGTGCAGGTCTCCAAGGAGCCGATCAACACCAAAGGACCGCGTCTGACCGCCGAGATCTCCATCGCGGGAAGAAATATCGTCCTGATCCCCTTCGCCGACGGCGTCATGGTAAGCCAGAAAATTAAACGTGAGGCAGAACGCCAACGTCTCAAACAACTGATGCTCTCTATCAAGCCTACGGGCTTCGGCATCATTATTCGCACTGTAGCAGAAGATAAACGTGCCGCCGAACTCGACAATGAACTACGCCTCTTATTGGATCGCTGGACGCAGACCGTCAAGACGCTCCAGCAGAAAGAGCCGGTAAGCCTTGTGAGCGAAGAGATGGGCCGTACTCTCGGTATAATCCGCGATGTGCTCAGCCCCGATTTCACTTCCATCCAGATTAATGACCGCGAGATATTCGAGGAGGTCAGCAATTATCTGGGGCTGATAGCGCCCGAGAGCAAGAAGATCGTCAAATTCTACAAAGGCGACAAACCTATCTTCGACCAATTCGACATCACCCGCCAGATGAAGGTGGGGCTCGGCAGAACGGTCGGTTTCAAGCATGGGGGCTACCTCATCATAGACAGAACCGAAGCACTGTTCTCCATTGATGTCAACTCCGGCAGCAAGAAACTATTCGAGGACCAGGAGCAGAACGCCTTCCAGTTCAATATGCTGGCAGCGGACGAGCTGGTTCACCAACTTCGTTTGCGCGATATAGGCGGCATCATCATCGTTGATTTCATCGACATGGATGACAAAGGCCACCAGCAGCAGTTGTATGAGTATGTGCGCAAGTTAATGGAACGCGACCGCGCGAAACACAATGTGCTGCCTCTGAGCAAATTCGGACTCATGCAGATCACACGTCAGCGCGTGCGTCCTGCCGTGGAGGTGGATGTGACGGAGGTGTGTCCCACATGCGGCGGCAAAGGTAAGATTCAATCTTCCATTCTCTTTACCGACCAGATCGAGGAAGCCTGCGCGCATATGTCTTCACACTATGGCAGCGGCTTGAAACTGCATCTGCACCCCTATGTATATGCGTATATCAGCAAGGGATGGCTCGCATCCCTGAAAACGCAGTGGCAGCATAAATACGGCGTGAAGATTCTGGAAAATCAGTCCGTAGGAATGCTCGAGATGCGGTTCTTTGACACCAAAGGAAACCGCCTGCAGCACACAGAGGAACCTGCTCCTAAAGCAGAAAAGTAATGAAAAAGAGAGTGTGTCTCATTGGCACACTCTCTTTCATTTATTTCCGTTGCGATCCCTGAATCCTAATTCTCCACATCCTCCTCAATTGTTGCTCCCGGGATGTAGCGTTTGAGCACACGGGCTACGCCGGTAGTCCAGTTATTGATCGAGTCCTGGTCCATCTGCAGACCGCTGATCATGTGGACCACCTGGTCGATCGGCATGCCGTATCGCAGTACACCGGAGATGAGGCGTGCATAGTTCCAGAACTCGCGGTCGAACTTGTAACTCAAACCCTCAACGGTGGTCTTGAACCCGCGGGTGTTGACAAACTGGAAGTCATAGCGCTTCGTGCCATCCTCTTTGACCACTTTGATGATCTTGCCTTTCGTCACGCTCTTGGGTAACGCGATACCCATCTCGTCGTCCGCCAGACCGGTGAATATCTCATACGGACGGCCGTCTTTCAGACCGACAAAAGCGATCCATTTATCTTTCTGGTTTTGAAACCGAACGACGTCGCATTCCAACTCTGTCGGGCGCTTTAATAGGGTATTGTTACTTTCTGAAGAATCCATAATCTTGAATCTTTTTCTCCTCCCTTGAGGGGAGGTCGGGTGGGGTTATTGTATTGTTATT
>OCTX014535249.1_pt1 | contig 32537 bp, 43 predicted proteins | sample 1539691 | NCBI WGS metagenome assembly OCTX01 (sample SAMN02144231, study PRJEB22623) | gut metagenome | biome: sheep rumen | host: Ovis aries | place: New Zealand
AATCAAAAGCTGCAGATGCAGAACCTAAAGAAAAAGAAATGACATTCCCTGAATACTTAAGAAGTCAAGGAGTACTCTAAAAATAGATTTAAACAATCTGTTATTCTTTTTTTTAATATCTTTTTTTTTAATTTAATTTTATTTAAAATCAGCGTCTTTTTTTTGGAGATTATTGTATATAAAAAAATGATATAAGTGAAGTACACTTATATACAGGTGTATCCGCCGTCTACTGCAATAGCTTGACCGGTTACGTAACTTGATTTAGGTGATGCTAAGTAAACTACTGTTGAATCTAATTCACCGTCTACACCAGATCTTCCTACAGGAACAACTGTTTTTGTGTATGCTTTGTATTCGTCATTGTCGATTGTGGAACGGGTTAATTCTGTTGGGAATGTACCAGGACAAATTGCGTTTACGGTTATGTTGTATTTTGCCCATTCAGCTGCTAATTGTCTTGTGAGGTTTACTACTCCACCTTTTGCTGCTGCGTATGGGGAGGTAGGTGTTGCCATTGTACCAACTAATCCGAACATGGATGCTGTGTTTATGATACGTCCGTATTCTTGTGGAATCATTGCTTCACGTGCTACTGCTCTGGACATTTTGAATGTACCGGTAAGGTCTACATCTACTGTTTTGTTCCATTCATCGTCTGTTAATAATTCTGCTTCTTTGGTTGCTCCGTATCCTGCGTTGTTGTGTAAGATGTCGATTCTTCCGTAATGGTCCATTACTTCTTTTACACAGTTTTCTACACTTTCAGTGTCTGTTACGTCACAAACTACTCCGATACAGTCTACGCCAAGTTCTTTGATTTCTTCAGCTACTTGGTCTAATCTTTCTTTTCTTCTTCCGGTTACTACAATGTTTGCTCCGTATCTTGCATATGCTTTTGCCATGTCTACTCCAATACCGGAGGATGCTCCACTTACTAATGCTACTTGTCCACTTAAATCAAATAAATCGTTCATGTTATTTTTTCTCCTTTATTATATGTCATTTTTTTTTGTAGGTGTGAAAAGTACTTCACACTATATATCATGATTTATCATTATTAATTTATATACTTTTCATAATATTATACTGTTAAAAAGTTTATAGAAATAAGGGGAAACTATTTGGTTATATTATAAAATGTCCAATAATATTTTAATTTATTGAAAAAAAGAATAATCCATAAAGATAATATTATGGTATCATTTTATTAAAAGCAAAATGTTTAAAAATCATTTAAAAAAAAGTATTAGGGAGGGTTAAGGGAAAGTTAGTTTTTTCTGCAAACTTTCTTGTATTCTGCACCTTGAAGGTCGTGGTATTTTACCATACCAATCATTTCTCTTTGATCGATTGCTTCTTTGTCATCGAAGGAAACGTTGTCTTCATTGTATAGGGCACAGCATGATTTTTTGGTGATAACTTTCATTGAACCTTTGTGTAATCTTACTTCCACGGTACCGTTTACCCTTTTTTGCATGTGGTCATTGATTACGTCAAGGTCTTTTCTTAAAGGTTCGTTCCATAATCCTTCATACACAAGTTCAGCATATGTCTGACTTAGGTTTTCTGCAAACTTGATTTCTTTTCTACTGAATATAAGTTTTTCAAGAGCAGAGTGTGCTGTAATAAGAAGGATTGCACCAGGAGTTTCATAGTTTTCCCTTGATTTTAAACCGATGATTCTGTCTTCAATCATGTCGATTCTTCCAATACCATGTTCTCCAGCAATTTTGTTTGCTTTTCTGATAAGGGATACAGGGTCAAGTTCTTCATCATCAATTTTAACAGGTTCACCATGTTTGAATGTGATTTTTACGATTTGTGGTTCATCAGGTGCATCAATTGTTGATTTTGTCCATTCATAAATGTCTTCAGGTGCTGCTGTTGCAGGATTTTCAAGTAATCCTCCTTCTATGGATCTTCCCCAAAGGTTTTCATCGATACTGTAAATTTTTTCTGATGGTAATGGAATTCCATGTTCCTTTGCATATTCCTGTTCTTCTGTTCTTGTAAGGTTGCAGTCTCTTATTGGTGCAACAATGTAAAAGTCGGATTCTGATCTGATTGTTGCTTCAAATCTGAACTGATCGTTTCCTTTACCGGTACAACCGTGAGCTATTGTTGCTGCCCCTTCTTTTTCTGCTATTTCAACAATTTTCTTTGCAATAAGCGGTCTTGCAAATGCTGTACTTAGAGGGTATCCTTCGTATAATGCATTTGTCTTAATGCATCTGAATGCATAATCCTTTGCAAATTCATCTTTTGCATCAATAGTGTAGTGTTTTTTGGAACCGATTTTTTCAGCTGCTTCCTGTGGTCTTTTAATTTCGTCTTCTGGTTGACCTACATCTACACAAGCAGTAATCACTTCCATGTCATATTTTTCTTCAAGGAGTTTTACACATACTGAGGTGTCTAATCCTCCACTAAATGCTAATACACATTTTTCCATTATTTCACCTATATTATATTTTTTTTTAAACAAATAATATTTAATCTAGATAATCTGTATTATTAAATAATGTAAGAATCTATTATAATATAATATCTTTTTTTGTTTTCTAATAAATTTTATTATTTAACAATACAATTAATAAAAAGTCTCAATCTATTCGTTTAATAAATAACCCTTAACTTATATACTATTAAAAACTTAACTTAATATAATCTAGAATATTCAGGGGATTATCATGTCTACGTTTAACAGTATCAATATTGATTCATCAACAGCAGGCAACGTCCTGGCCAATAACCAAATCAACCGATACTTCATAAACAATTCCATCAGAAGAAACGAGGAACTGATGGATTGTATAAGCCAGACCAAGTATGGCAGCATAGTATTCACCACTGGCAGCGGACGATATGAACTCTTACTGCTTGCAGGTGTTCATGGAAACGAACTGGCATCACAATCGGCACTAATAAAACTAATGGAAAAAATCATAACAAAAGATGTGAAAATCAAATGTAAACTACACATCATACCATTTCTCATTCCATACACCACAATGACAAACTCAAGAAAATATCATGGTGAAGACATGAACCGTCACGCACACCTCGATGGAATCACGAAGGAAATCGTAGACTATGCAGACAATAATCATATAACAGCACTATGTGACTGCCACTCAACAGACCCAAACAACAAACCAGGATTTGCCAGTGTTTTCTGTTCAGTCAAACCATTAATAGACAGCTCAAAAATAGCCACCCAAATCTGTCTGGACACACAATCCACAATTCTACCAATCAGAGAAGCCGGGATGATATTGAAGGGAGCCGTTGAAGATGAATCAAACTTAAGGGGCATACCTGCCGTAACATGCGAAACAGTATGTGAAAACGGAAAAGTAAACGATGAAGCCGTGAAATTTTCATACAATCAGGCAATAAGTTTTTTAAATTATTTCGGAGTAATCTGAAGGGGGAGGAAGTATTAGAAAATGTCTTCATATAAAGCACATGCACTTGCCGGAATAATACTGGCATTTCCATTTATACCCAGCTTATTTTACCTTTTCTTTGCCGTGATAGGAGCATCCATCCCTGACATGGACCATGACAACAACAAAAACAAGGTAAATTCAATGTTTCTGGTGGGTATAATCATATCATTATTGCTGCTGATACTCAAGGGATCAATGTTGTCGGGATTGCTGATAATACTGTTGGCAATAACATTTTATTATTCCAAACACAGGGGATTAACACACTCCCTGGTGGGTGTAACAGTTCTTTGCCTATTATTGCTGTTTATGATGATGGGTTTCTTACCGGTGATAACCAGTCTGGCAGAATATGCCAACTACGCCCTGCCAAACAACCTGTCAATATTTATCATACTCTCATTGCTTGGATACTTTGTAGTCAGCCGTAAGGTATTGACATACTATGAGGTTATACTGGCAAGTTGTCTGTTTCTGGCACCGGTGAACATTTCGGTTATAAACTGGCGTCTGATATTTATAATGCTCTTTCTTGGTGCAATGAGCCATATAATACTTGACTTGCTGACACCATCAGGATTGGCAGTATTCTGGCCGTTATCAGACAGGGAATATCATAAGAAACTGGCAATAATATTCATAGGAATATGGTTATTCCTGGCAGTGACATACGTCCTCGAATTCGGACATATACTATTTACCTATCAGCCGGTATTGAATTACATACTGTGATAGGATGGGTAATTAATAATAGGGATATTGTCCGACGATCTGTTGATGCGTTTGGGGAGTATTACTTTTTTTACTATTTTTTTATATTTTTTTTTTTTATTCATATGATAATTTTGGTATTATTTTTAGTTTTTATTTAAAAGGAGTATAATATTTATAAATTTAATATTGATTAATAACAGACATAATACTTAGTTAATTTTTATGATTGTTAATTAATAATTAAATAATTTGTAAATTAACATAACTTATTTACAATTCTTTGAAAGGAATTGCTTCTAATTATATGGAAAAATGCGATCATGGCTGATAGGGGAGTCATGTAATTTTTTAGATGATGGATTGTGATATTATTAGTACGTTAAAGGCAAGTTCATATGCTACTTTAGTATTATCAATATTTTTCTTAACTCTTCAAGTGATAAAATATATAAAAACAGGTTCTATTGGTGATATTCCTAAAACAATTGTAATTGTAATAACTGCTTTTTTAATATATAAAACTAATTAAGATTAAAATGAAAAATAATAAGAACATTATATCTGAATTATTATGGGGAATATTATTATTTGTGATGATATTTTTTAATTTAAATCTTATCCAAGATTGTTTGCTGGTAATAATATTAATAATAGTTACTGAAATTATAAATCCTTCGAAATAATACATAAAACATATGGTTATGATAAAATGATTATAAAACGTAAAAAAGATGGTTTTAGTTCCACTGATTTTGAAATATTCGGATTAACAGCAGCTTTACCTTTTATTTCATTATTTTTTTGGAAATTTGAAATATTAATCTCATGGATACCTCTTCTTATTATTACATTTTTTATTCTTTATAAAATAGAATAATTTACTAAAATGTTTGTTATGTTGTTAATGAATAATGTTGTTTTAATGTAATATATTCAGTATGAATTCATCCAATATTTAAAAATGTGTATGTGCTGTTTAAATGGTATTAAAATTGAATTATGTTAATATTTTTAAACCATTAATCCTATTCAATATTTTATTCAAAAAATTTGACTATTGGAGTAAAGTGTTCATGTGTGTGGAAAAGTATTTTGAGTAATGTTTCCGGTGACTTTAATCTTTTTTTTCATGGTCTTAAATTATTGGGTCTTTTCAAGTTTAAATGGTATATGTTCTTTTTTTTTAATATTTTTGTTTGTTTTGTATTGCATTGTTAAGTTTTTATTGATTTTTTCTTTCCATCTTAAAAAAGTTTACGTTAGCCTAAATTTTAATTCATAACTATTAAATATGTTGTTTTTAATAAATATATTCATACTATATACTTGAATGTGAAGTTTTTCTTTTTTAAGTATGGAGTTTTTGTAGCTAATTAATTTAACTTAAGATATTGAGACAACAGGTTATGGATAAATTTTCATATGTTGTCTGGAACCTTTAAGAACAAAAAGGGGTTTGCCTGGTAGTCATATGTTAATGTATGATTTTCTGGGAAGTTCTAGGATAATAGAATAATTGTTCGTATATAAAAACGGAGTTTAATTTATGTTTTTAAATAGAATAATCTACGGAATTGAATTTTTCGTAAGGTTAGTAGTCGAAATAATTAAGGCAGTAATAGACACTGCTATGTGCTGTCTCAAGGGCGAAGTAGATCCTGTTGTTGTAGAGATCATACCTGATTTAAAACGTCCGGTATCTCTTGCAATATTATCTAACACAATTACCTTAACACCTGGTACAATCACTGTTGACATGGACCAAGAAAAAGGTATTTTAACAGTATCTGCTCTAACACCTCGTTCACGTGAGGACATCATACCTCTTGAGTCAACTATTAAGAAAATGTTAGAATAAACATAGGGTGATGAGATGGATTTTTTAACAATATCTGAATTGTTCCTAATGTTATGTCTAGTCATATACATGCTTGCAGGCGTAAAAATCGCAGCAAGAAAAACAACCGGATCAGCATTAGCTGGTGTAGGTGCTTTTACAATTGCTTTAGCAGTAGTATTAGCAATGGTTTCAGTGTTAACAGATGTTTCATTCTGTAGAGATATAGCATTTGCATTAATCGTATTAAGCCCAGTTGGAACAATTGCAGCCGCTACAGTTTTAGGTGGAGGCGAAATATAATGGCAAGTACAGGATTAGATCTTTCCTTAACCTTTGGTGATCCAATTTCAATCATTTTGGGAATAGTCTTTATTATTTTAGGTATTATTGTATTAATTACCGCAAAAGGACTGTTAAATAATACAAGTGATGATTTACAATACTCTATCTTCGGAAGATTAGAAATTTTAGGTATTGTGGATATGGTCAGTGTATTAATCTTAATCTTGATTGGAGAACCAGCTTTAGGAGTAGTCTACTTTATATTAGCACCATTTGCAACACACGCTATAGCTAGTGGACATTACCGTGGAGAATTAGGAGAGCATTAAAATGATAGATGTAAATATTTTAGTACAAAATGCTGTGCCTTTGGCATTATATGTATTTGCAATATTAGGGGCTATTGTTGCATTAATGCAGAAAGACTTGCTTAAAATGGCAGTTCTTACCAGTGTATCTGGATTTGCTGTAGCAGCAATTTTCCAAGTTTTATTAGCTCCCGATGTAGCATTAACACAGGCTGTAGTAGGAGCAGCAATCGTGCCAACATTAGTTGGACTTTCAGTATTAAAAACAAGAGAACCTCCTGTAACAGAAGATGTGGAAGGTGATTCATAATGGCGATAGAAATAGTCCAATGTGGAGCATTATTAACCGCAGCACTTTTAATGATTATAGGGTTAGTAGCATTAGTCTACTTAGACAACGTTCTTAAGAAAATTATCGGAGCAGCATTTATAGGTGATGGTGTAAACCTTTTAATAATCGCATTAGGTTACAGAGCTAATGGTATTCCATATATCTTCTTACAAAATATGGATGTAAACAGCTTTTTAGGTCAGGCATCATATCCACTACCATTTGCATTAGTATTAACTAGTATTGTAATTGGTGCAAGTACTCTTGCTGTAATGTTAGCACTTTCAGTAGTTTTATACAAAAGAAATGGAACACTCAGTGCAACCGCTCTTTTAAACGATAAAAAATTAGGAGAGGAAAACAATGAATAGTGCTATAAATACAACTGAAGGGGGTAATTACTAATGGACGGAACCGTATTCATACCATTAATGGTAATTATTCCAATAATATGTGCTGTATTAGTAAACTTATTACACGAACACAGCGGTATTTCCAAAATTTTCGGTTATATTGGGGCAATTTGTTTACCAATTATACCTCTTGTAGCAGTATATGGAAACCACTTCTTTGGTGGATATCAACCATTAGCAAATGGCGGATTATCTGTTGCTCTACCAGAAGCAGCAAATAGTATTATTTCAGGTTCATTCCTCGAATTATTCCACCCAGCAATTACATACGCATTCGGTCCTGGACAACAAATCATCTTGTTCGTACTAGGTTTAGTAGCAATGTGTGCAATATTCATATCAATTGCTGAAACTAAAAAAACATCTGGTGTATACTTATACATGTTATTCATGCTTTCAGCAGCATTAATGGCATTCGTATTAACAGACGATATATTCAACTTATACGTATTCTTTGAAATTGCAGCATTAGTACAAGTAGGACTTATACTAGTATCAAGAGTAAGAGGAAACTATGAAACTGGTTTAAAATACATGTTGCTTGGAGAAGTAGGTGGATCCTTCATGCTTTTAGGTATCGCACTTATCTTAGGTTTAACAGGTAACGTAAACATAAGCGACATAGTAATGATGATACACTCAGGTTTAGTAAACCCTTCAAACCCAGTATTATTATTCGCAGCAGGTATGTTGATTTACGGATGGTTATACGCAACAGGTTTACCACCATTCAACGCAATTAAATCAGAAATCTATTCAAAAGGTTTACCTAGTGGATCAATGTTATTACAATCATTCTCAGTAATTGCTTGTATATCCATAGGTTTAGTAATAATCAGAATCTTCGGATACTTACCAACAGCTCAAATGGCAATGTTAGCAGTAAGCGTAATTGCTATGATCTTAGGTATCTGTATGGCTATGGTACAAGATGACTACAAACGTATCATCGCATACCTTGCAGTTGGAGAATTAGGTTACATAGGTGTAGGTCTTGGATTAGCAACACCATTAGGTATTACAGCAGGATTATTCCAGGCAGTAAACGAATTAGTTGTAACTTCATTCCTGTTCATCGGATTCGGATTAGTATTATACAAAACCAGAACCAGTAAAATCAGTAAACTTGGTGGATTATTACAATACATGCCATCAGCAGCATTATTAACAGTACTTGCAGGATTTGCAATGGCTGGAGTACCTCCATTCAATGTATTCCAAAGTAAATACTTATTATGTCAAGCTGCTATCGCTGCAGGAATTCCGGAACTCGCAGTAATCATGATCATATTAAGTATCGTGACATTCTTAGCATTCCTCAAAATGGCATACGCAATATTCCTCAGAGAAAAACCAGACGAATTAGAAGTATCATCTGCATCTGTTCCAAAAACAACAATGGCAGTAATGGTAATATTCTTAGTCATCTGTTTAATAATAGGTTTATTCCCTGGTTTAGTAGTGGACAAATTAGGTGTATTAGCACTTACAGCATTAGCTTTATAATAAGGTGATAAGATGAATATGTACGATAAACTCGTTGAAACTTTAAAAAGTACATTTGGGCAAGATCCTGAAAAAACATTAGTCAACGGATCAAAAACTTCATCAATAGTTTCTGCTGAATTAGTGTTAATGGCATCTTTATTAATAGCCGCATTAACAATAAGATTAGTAAGTCCAGCATTAATGATTGTTGCAGTAATAGGATTAATGTTATTATTCATGTATGTAACACCAATAATGCCTAAATTGTACAAAGAACACAGTGATGATTTTAACAACATGATGTTCTATGCAGTATTGACATTAGCAATATTTGCAATAGTATTCTACTGGGGGGTATTCTAAGTGAAGGCTTCAATTAGAGACGTAGCATTAATAGTTGCTATCGCAGCATTCGCAACAATATTCTTAACCTCTATGGTTCAATTCAGTGGAATGATTTTCCCTGGTATAAACTACATATACCAAGGTGTCGGTGTATCAATTGCACCTAACTTAGTAACTAACATAGTATTCGATTTCAGAGGTTTCGATACCCTTGGAGAAGCATTTATTTTAGTAAGTGCAGTAGTTACTACCATGTTAGTATTCGGTAGAGGAAAAGTAAACCTTGGAGGCGACGACAATGAGTGATCTTCTTAAACTAATCGCATATCCTGTATCATTTATCATGATCGGATACGGTGTAATGACAATACTCGGTGGTCACATAACTCCGGGTGGAGGTTTCCAGGGTGGAGCTATGATGGCTTCCGGAGCAATTTTATGTATACTTGCTTACGGATTAAAAGATAATCCATTCAACCTTTCACACGAAAGAATGTCCTTAGTAGAAAGCTGTGGAGCATTATTATACATCTGCTTAGGTTTAGTTGGATTATTTGCTGGTGGCTCATTCCTTTACAACGTAGGTACAAACATCTACGGATTAGTACCAGCAGGATTACAAACTATGTTTAATTACCCAGATGCATTACAAGCTGGAATAATTCCATACCTCAACATAGCTATTGGGGTAAAAGTATTTATCGGATTAACTACATTAGTAATTCTTTTCTATGCAGTTACCAAATATGCTGGGGATTACATAGACAATGAGGAAATAGATTAGGAGGAGTTTTGATGGTTTTAGAAACAACAGTACCATTTTTACAATCAGTAGGTCCTAATTTGTTCGGTTTACTTTATACTGGACCAACAATATGTGCTTTAATAATTGGGATTATAGCTGGAGCAATCATGCACAAAACTCCAACTGACGGAATAAAATTAAATACATCCTCTTGGATTGCAATTATTATCGGAGCTATAATTGTAGCATTCTGGTTAGGAACATTCCCATACTACGGCGGATTACCAATAGGACCAGGATTTGTTGCAGCAGTTATAGGTGCAATAATTGGAAGAGGAGTATTAGGAACTAAAGTTAAAGTTTAAGTGGGGTAATAGAGAATGTTTTTATCAAATCCAGGTAAATGTGATAGCTCAGGTAATTGTGTAGAGGCTTGCCCTACTGATGCAATAACAATAAGGGATGGAAAAGTAGTTAGCTGTATAACATGTGGTAAATGTGAAAATGTTTGTCCTAACAAAGCAATTTTCAAAAACAAATTTGGCGGTTATGTAGTAGACAGAACTAAATGTAACTTATGTGGAATGTGTCAAAAAGTTTGTCCAGTTGATGTTATCACAGTTAAAGACGGAAAAATCATGGGTATGTGTTCCAACTGTGGAGTATGTGTGCCTGCATGTCAAAACGACGCAAGAATGCCAGGACCATCCAAAGCAGTTCAACCTGAAAACCAGATGGCCAGCAGAGTCAACGTGGGAACAGTTCACGAAGATTGTATTGAATGTGGAAGATGTGCATACTTCTGTCCTTCAAATTCAATTAAATTCTCATACATAGAACCTGGCGTATGTACAAAATGTGACTTATGTATAGACGTCTGTCCTAGAGATGCAATCGGACCAATCGAAGAAGGCGGAGCATACCAAGTAGACATGGCTAAATGTGCACTCTGTTACAAATGTTTAATAGAATGTCCAAACGATGCAATTACAGCAAAACATTTACAACTGGAAATCAACCAACCAGAATACGATGTTGAAAACGATACAAGAATGATTGCATGTATAGACTGTGAATTATGTGCAGACGCATGTCCTACAGACGCACTACAAGTAGTAAACAAAAGAGTCAGATATGACGTTGACCTATGTACACTATGTGGAAATGAAAACGGCGAAGCAGCATGTGCAGACGACTTTGCACACGCACCTTGTACAAACGCATGTCCACAGGGCGTACTTGAATTCGTACCAGACTCCAAAATTACACTCGAAGGTGTATGTGTAGTATGTGGCGGATGTATTACAGAATGTAAATACGATGCACGTAAATTCATGAGCACTACATGGAATGGAGAAATTGGACCGCAGTGTCTTAAATGTGGTATTTGTGAAGAAGTTTGTCCAAAAGGAGCAATTACAGTCAACGATGACGGTGTAAGCGTAAACTTCGACGAATGTGTACTTTGTGAAAAATGTGCAATGCACTGTCCAGTAAGTGCAATTCCAAAAACAACACCACTGAAAATGAAAATTGCAAGTGGATACTCAATGATTAACAACAACCTATGTATAGGATGTAATCGTTGTGTTGATGCATGTATATTCAAAGCTATATCTCCTGACGAAGACGGAAACTTAACAATCAACCATGATACATGTATCTATTGTGGAGCTTGTAAAACTGCATGTCCAGCTAGAGCAATTAAAATACAAAGAGATTTCGAGGCACAAATATGAGTTTAGGAAAAATTTTTATAAACGGGATTTATACCAACCTCAAAAGATTAATCTTTGCAAGTGACCGTGTAACTGACATGCAATTCCGTAATGATGTTTTAAATGGAAATGTAAAACCAGCACCTTTAGTTGCAGAAGTGGAATGTATTGGTTGCGGTGGATGTGCAAACGTATGTCCAACAAAAGCAATTGTAATGACTCCAATAGAACCGGTAGAAATTGCAGAAGGTATAGTTAAAACAGCAGTACCACAAATCAATGAACTTGAATGTGTACACTGTTATCACTGTCACGACTTCTGTCCTATCTTCGCATTATTCGGAGTAGCAGCAACAATTCATCCAAATGATGTTGGTAACAAATGTAGTAAAGACGTAAACAGTATGCTTTTGGATCCTACTGAAATACCTGATGCAAAAATCAAAAACATTGCACAGTATTTAACAGACGATTCAATCATCCAAAAGAACAAAGAAATGAAAGAAAAGTTACAGGCTCAAGAAGAATCAGCAGCTGATTCAAGTGAAGCTGTAGAACAATAGGGGGATGAATATGGGACTTAAAGGACATTCAAGGTCAAAATCAATCCACGTAATGTTAGTTTACACTGGTGGATGTAACGGTTGTGATATTGAAATAGTTAACGCAGTTTTATCTCCTAAGTTCGACTTGGAACAGTATAACGTATACTTAACCTGGAACCCAAGAGAAGCTGATGTTCTTGTAGTAAGTGGTCCTGTAGTTCACTGGACAAAAGAACCACTGCTCAAAATCTACGAAGCAATACCTGATCCAAAATTAGTTGTTGCAGTAGGAGCATGTGCATTAACCGGTGGAGTATACAAAAATATCCACGGAGAATTACCTTCCGAGGAAATTGAAGGACCTGTAGAAAATGTAATACCAGTAGATGCTAAAATCCCTGGATGTGCAGTAAGAGCTAAAGATGTAGTGGCTGGTGTAGCATCAGTTATTCCTATCATCAACGGCTTAAAAGATTAAATAATTTGTAAGGAGTATTTATATATGGTTACAAAAATAGATGGAGCAACAACTTGTAACGAAGTAGAAAGACAAGTTTTTGAAACAGAAATCGATATGGGTACAGTACATCCAGCAGCATTAGAACCTTACAGAGTAAGACTTTTCGTTGAAGACGAAATTGTTAAAGATGCTGAGATTACTGTCGGTGTAAATCACAGAGGTATCGAAAGAATTATGGAAGGATTACCTGTAGAAAAAGCAAATGCTTTAACAGAAAAAGTTTGTGGTATCTGTTCAAACGGACACATATTCAACTCATGCCGTGCAGGTGAAGGTGCATTAGGTATAGAAATACCTGAAAGGGCAAGATACTTAAGAGTTCTTGCACAGGAACTTGAAAGACTTCACAGTCACATGCTTTACTTAGGACACGGTTCCGAAGTATTAAACCACGAAACATTTGCTATGAGAATCTTCTACATCAGGGAATCCGTTATGGAATTATTATACATGATGGGTGGAAACAGAGTACAATATGGTATATCCGTACTCGGTGGAGTAAGACCTAGAGCTGACTTAAACCTTAAAGAACAACAAAGAATTCTCGATGTAATGGACTACATCGACGATAAAGTAGCAGGATTTGCAGAAAGGTTTGTAAACGACCCTATGGTAATGCACCGTATCGTTGGTACCGGTCAATTATCACAAAAACAGGCTTTAGACTTACACGTAACCGGACCTACATTAAGGGCAACAGGTTACGAGTTCGACCAAAGAACAAAAATGCCTGAATATGAGGACATTGAATTCGATGTAATCACTCAAGACGGTGGAGACGTAGCAGCTAACATTTTAATGAGAGCTACCGAAATCTTCCAAGCAACCAACATCATCAGACAAGTAATCAAAAACTTACCTGACGGACCAATCGTAAACAGAGACTGGGAAATGGTTGACTCACCAGTATACAAAAGTTACATTGAAGTACCTCGTGGAGTCTGTTACCATTCATATGGTTTAGAAGATGGTAAAGTAAGACACAGTATTATAAGAACACCATCAATGTCAAACATTGGAGCTATGCAAGAAGCATGTATTGGTCACCCAATACAGGACGCACAACTTGCAATCGTATCTTGTGATCCATGTTTCACTTGTACTGATAGAGCTATACAAATAATTAAATTATAGGAGATCAGACAATGGATTTAGGATATTCAATAATTTATGTGATTGTTACTTTCATAATTGGTGGTTTTGTAGCTTTATGGTTACCAGGTATTGAAAAGAAAGCAGAAGCTAGAGTTCAACAAAGGATTGGACCTCAACTTTCAAGTCCGGGTATTTACACAACTTTAAAGTTCTTCTTTAAACATGCTTTAAAACCAACAGCAGTTATGCCAAGATTATACAATGCATTACCAATCATAACATTGGTTGTTGTTGCAGCATTGTTCTTAATACTAATCCCACCTGTAATGGTAGCATGGGGTCCATTCGCCAGTATTGTAGCAGTAGTAGGATTATTAAAAGTAGAAGAAGTAATGTATTTATTCATGAGTTCATTCTCACAATCACTCATGTCTAAATCTATGCCTTTCCCTGACCAAGCTAAAGGTGGAAAACATAGAGATGCTAAACAATCATTCTTAGAAGCAATAAGTGCAAATAGATCATTAAGACTAGTATCATTCGGTAGTTTACCGTTCTATTTAGCATTATTTATACCTGTAATAATGGCCGGTAGTATAGACTTATCTGCAATTGTAAAATATCAGGTTGCAAACGGTCCTATATTATTCACACTTCCAGGTATAATCGGAACAATTGTATTCTTTGTAGGTTTCTTAATCATATTAAATGCAAACCCATTTGCATATCTTGAAGGACACTCTGACGTAATTCAAGGTCCTATTATGGAATACATGTCAAAATCAAGAGCAGTATATACAATGGCTCACGCATCCTTAATATTTGTTGGATCATGTATTTATTCAACATTATTCTTAGGAATGCCTCCTGCAATGAGTATCTCATTCATTGTACCTATTGTATGTTCCATAATCATCACTATGGCAATTGCTGTAACCAGTGCATTCGCACCATTATTCACTAACCGTGAATTCTATCCAACAGTCATTGCAACAAGTATGATTGCAGTAATAGGAATTATAACTGCCTGCTTAACAACTATAATATTATAATAAGGTGATAATATGAAAATAGTGTTACGTGAACATCATATAATAGGTTTAGGTGGATACATTGTAGAACTTAGAACTTCATTCAGAAACTTGATTGTTGTAAATCACAGTGATGAACCAATCAAATTGGAAGTACCTGTACTTAATGACGATTGGATCGAAGAACATGAAGCTTTAGGTTTAGAAGTTATTCCAGTTATGGATGATTCCGACTATTTAGTCGCATTCCAAATGGCTAAACATAAATTAGATGAAGAAAGAAAAGCTTTAGAAGGGTAATTAGTTTACCTTTCTATATTTTTTTTATATTTTTTTTTAGATTCACTCTTTTTTTACAGACTTTTTTTGATATTTTACTAATTATACAAATATTTATATACTATGATAAACTTAGGTATACCTAAGGAACAATGATTTTAGGCAAACCAAATTTTGTGATAATTATTGTTTAAAAAATGCGTTAAATATTTTGATTTATATTTTATTTGGATACTTATTGATATTTCAGGAGGAAAAAATAATGAGAACAGTAGATGATTTAAGACCAGGAGAAACCGGAATAGTTAAAACACACAAAGTAACTGGAACCCTTGGAAAACACCTTCGGGAAATGGGTTTAATCAACGGAATTCCTGTTAAATTAGAAAGAAAAGCACCATTAGGTTATCCTGTTGAAATCAAAATTCAAGGATTTTCTTTAGCTTTAAGAAAAGAAGAAGCTCAAGCAATAGAATTAGAATAATTTTATTATTTTTTTCAATTATTTTTAAAAGTTTTTAGTGTAATTAAATATTGTTTTTATAATTACATAAAAGGTAATTTAGGTATACCTAAAACCTAAGATGTGAGGTATAATATGGAAAAACTAAAATTCTTACTTGCCGGAAACCCTAACGTAGGAAAAAGTACAGTTTTTAACCATTTAACTGGAATGAAACAACACGTAGGGAATTGGCCAGGTAAAACAGTAGAATTAAAATCGGGTAGTTTTGATTTTGACAATTATGAAATAGAAATGATAGACTTGCCTGGTAACTACAGTTTAACTCCTTACTCAGCAGAAGAACAAGTTTCAAGAGATGCAATAATACACGAAGAAAACGATGCAGTAATCAACGTCATAGATGCAGAAAACATTCAAAGAAACTTGTATTTAACATTACAGATCATGGAAACAGGAGCAAACACAGTTCTTGCATTAAACATGTTAAATTATGCTGAAGAAGCAGGATTTAAAATAGATGTCAAAAAACTAGAAAAAACACTGGGAATACCAGTAGTTGTCGTAGATGCAAGGGAAGGAACAGGATTAAACGAACTCGTAAGGGCAGCAATCAAAGCCGCTAAAAATCCAACCGACAACTCAGAAAGACTCACATATGGTTTTGAACTGGATGACCATATGAACCAAGTAAAATCATTATTCCCTAACTTAAAAGTAGGTTCAGCACCTGATTCATGGGTGGCAGTGAAATTATTGGAAGGTGATGATGAAGTACTGGATTTAGCAGAAGAATCATCCGATAAAAATAATTTACGCAAACTAACCGAAATCAGAAAACACTTGGAAGAACTATTTGAAAACAATGTTGATGATGCTTTCATTGATGCAAGATACGGTGAAATAGAAAGTATCATGAAACAATGTGTAAAAAGACCAACAGGTCAAAAAGAATCAATTACAGATAAAATAGATAACATAGTTACAAACAAATTCTTAGGACTTCCTATATTTTTAATCATAGTATACTTATTATTCTATATCACATACACAATTGGAGGACCATTCCAAGATCTTATCGATGAAGGATGGGGTGTATTAAGTGGATGGCTATTAGAATTCTTCGGAGAAGGATTAGTATCATCATTCCTTATAGACGGGGTAATCGGTGGAGTAGGTGCAGTACTCACATTCGTACCAATCATTTTCATACTGTTCTTCCTGTTAAGTTTAATAGAAGATATAGGATACTTAGCAAGAGCAGCATTCGTAATTGACAGAATCATGCACAAAGTAATGGGATTATCAGGTAAAGCATTTATTCCTATGATTTTAGGATTTGGTTGTGGAGTAACAGGAATCATGGCAACAAGAACACTTTCAAACGAAAGTGACAGAATCTCAACAATGCTCGCAGTACCTTTCATTTCATGCAGTGCAAGAGTACCAATATATGCATTATTTACAGCAGCATTTTTCTCTGATCCATTAACCCAGACAGAAGTCACATTCGGATTATACATACTTGGTATGATTGTAGCAATAATTGTTGCAAAAGCATTTAAATCAACAGTATTCAGTGAAGATTCAGCTCCTTTCATCATGGAGTTACCACCATACAGAATACCTACCCTAAAAAGTGCGCTCTTACACATGTGGGAAAGAGGATTCTTATTCATTAAAAAAGCAGGTACAATAATTTTAGGTACTTCAGCATTGGTATGGATCTTATCAAACCTACCTCCTGGAGTAGAAAGTGGTTCAGCACAAAGTATCATAGGTATGTTCGGTAGTGTAATAGCACCAGTATTCCAACCATTAGGATTCGGATTCTGGCAAGCAGCAGTAGCTATCGTATTCGGTTTAATGGCAAAAGAAATTGTAGTATCAACATTCGGTACATTATTTGCCCTTGCAGAGGATGATGAAGAAGGAATAAGTGGTATATTAACTCAATTGTTCACACCATTATCTGCAATATCATTCATGGTATTCTGTTTATTATACCCTGCATGTTTCGCAGCACTCGGTGCAATAAAAGAGGAATCAAACTCCTGGAAATGGATGTTTGTGTCCATAGTAGTTTGTACTGCAATAGCATACGTGCTGTCACTGATTATTTATCAGGGAGGACTGTTGTTAGGATTCACTTAGAATACTAACAATCTCCCCTTACATTTATTTTTTTAGGGAGGTGAAGTAATGATTGTCGGAGTAAATACCAAAAAATATCCTGGAAAAAATAAAAAATAAACGCGGAGGTATTTTTAAAATGCTTGAATGTAGAATATGTGGTTGCAAGTTTAATCTCGAAGATGTTGACAGATCACATTGTAACTGCGGATTCAACTGTGGTGGAATAAATGCGCCATGTCCAAAATGTGGTTTCGACGTATTAATTCCTAGAGAGTTAAGAAAAAACGATGTAAATCAAAAATCAATGATATCTAAACTAAAAGAAATGTTTTAGATATATAACTATTTTTATTCATTTTATTATTGCTATAACTGGAGGTTATAATATGATTCAATGTAAACTTTGCGGATACGAATTTGACGAAACAAAAGAAGAATTATTGGATTGTACTTGCGGTTGTGGTGGAGATAAGGTACTTTGTCCAAACTGTGGTTATGAAGTAAGGTTGCCTAACGATGCCAGACCAAAAAAAGTCAAAAAACAGGAAGATATGGGCTTTTTCGGAAAAGTCATGAAAGTGTTCCGTATGGACAGTTATTAAATTTTTACTCTTTTTTTTAAAAACTATTTTTATAATTTAAATCTTGATTATGTACTATTATTTTTTTTAAAAATTAAATTAAAATTCATAAAATCAATTTTAGGTTGATATGGGGATAATATCTATTTTTTATAAAATAATTTAGAAATAGCAACTAGTTTTTTTAGAATAAGTATTGTTAATATTTTTAATATAAAAAAATCAGTTAATATCTGTTAGGATGTGTTTTTAGGATATTGTTCTTCAAGGTATATTAAATGGTGAATTATAATTTCTTAAAATATGTTTAGGGGTCTTATTTTCCGTTATCTAAACAATATCCTTTTTCAAATATTATATAAAGTGGTTTTTTTCCACAATAATTATATAGTAGTGCTTAGTATATAAATGTTAGTTTATTTTTATTAAACAATTTTTTAATTATTTTGATTTTTACCAATGGAAAAAATATAGAAAACCCTTATAAATTTTCTAAAATATATCATTAATAAGAAATTACAAGATAAGAATATCAAATGCTTCAATTTAAAGTGATTAAAATGGTAGATGCAATCAACATAAAAACAATAGATAAACCGGGAGTTTTAAGAAAGGTCACGGACTTTCTGGCCAAAAACAACATAAACATTGTATATACACACATGTTTAACGACTCAACAGGCTATGCCCACATGTACATAGAACTTGAAGGTGTAAAAAACTTTCAAACACTTAAAAATGAACTCAACAAAATCGAAGAGGTAAAACAGGTCAGCATAACACCAACCACTGAACATGTCTGGGGAAAAAGAATCATAATAATAGGAGGGGGAGCACAGGTATCACAGGTTGCACTTGGAGCAATCACTGAAGCAGACAGACACAACATAAGAGGAGAACGCATAAGTGTTGACACATTACCATTGGTCGGAGAAGAAAAACTAACGGAAGCAGTACGTGCGGTCGGATCACTGCCCCGCGTAAAGGTTCTTGTCTTGGCAGGTTCCCTGATGGGAGGAACAATATCCGATGCAATTGATGAAATAAAAGAGAATTATGGTGTAAAGGTAATAAGTCTGAACATGGTCGGCTCGGTAAGGGACCATGCAGATTTGGTTGTAACAGATCCGGTACAGGCAGGGGTACTTGCAGTCATGACTGTTGCAAACACTGCAAAATTCGATATTGACAGGGTTAAAGAACCATTATAATTCTCATTCCTTTTTCACAGGATTTTCGGCTAACTTTACGTATTCATTTAATGATTCCCTTGTTGAACCGATAAGCAGATTGTAAACCTTTGTGGAATCTTTTTTAGTCACTTCCTCACATACACCAGATGCAATTACTTCCTCATTATTTTTAACAATACCGGTATAAGTATGTGTAAACGATACAATTTTTTCAATATTTACAACATCACCCTCCAAAAAATCAACATCAGACACTTTATATATAGCTGGGCTGGCATAAGAATTTTCATCATCAATAATTTTACATTTGATTTTTATTTTTTCAAGAGGCTTGAAATGTATTTCATCCTCCTTTCCTATTTCGTCGATATTTTTTGTAAAAAGAATATCAAACAATGTTCCATCAATGATTCCACGATTATTTTTCCTTGATTCATACCATATGAATTCATCCAGTGTCATTGAATCATCCTTTATACGTTTTTCATAGACCTGTCTCCAGTAATCTCCGCTAATCTTTTCAAGGGGACTTTTCGGATCGTTTTTCATTCGAGAATATAATTCAATAGCCTTTCTGTGATTTTCCTGACCAAAAACTATAAAATCAATGTCTGATGTGGTGTCATTTTGCAGGTTCAATAATGTTGAACCGGTGACGCCCATGTTCTCAAAGGGGATGCCCGCTTCTGTATGAAAAATATTGGACAGCAACCTTATTTTACAATATAATCTGCTCTCATCGGTACTGTTTCTGATTTCGTCAAGTTTGTCAATAGGACTTAATATTTCCTCAACATCATCCTTCAGCACACCCATCATCTTCTTGTTTTCCACATTCCATTCAAACAAATAATCTGGATGGTGTGTTTTAATGTATCTATAAGCTTCATAACTGTCCAATTTTTTGTATTTTATTCCATCAAGCTCTCTTTCACCATCTTCGCATGGAACATAACGTAAAAATGCAATATAATGGTTGGGGGCATGATGATAGTTTGTAACTGCAAAAAACAGATTGTCTTTTGTTTTAATGAAAAATCTCGGTCTAATGTCCATAGTAAAAAAATCCCTTAACTTTATTAAAAATAATCTCAATGATGTATTTATAATTAGAATTATTAATTTGAAAATATATAAATTGATACAAAGAGTGATATTATGCAGTACTTAAAATGGATTGATGGGAATGAATATGACGGCAGTCAAATAAATCCGTCATGGGCATTTCAGGAATTTAAGGTTAAAGATTCAACTATAGTCTCATGGATTGGACCAATGAACATACTAGGTGACAATCTTATAGACTATGAAGATGTGGGACTGGACATAAAAGGTGACAGCATGTTGAATTTTATAGTCGAACACTTTGATGAGCAGCCGGGAAACCTGAAACTGGCTTATCACAGACAGAGAATACTTGTCATGATAACCCGTGACAAACTACTGGATTATGGAATTAAAACAACACAGGATGGGGATGACATATTTATAAACAACAGAAAACTCTCTGTATCAATAGCAACGGCATCCATCAGTTCAATGAAAATGCATTTTGCCTTAAACATCACAACACAAGGCACACCTGATGATGTTGAAACATCTGCCCTGGAAGATAACGACATGTCCATCGAAGATATTCACAAATTACAGGATGAAATAGCAAACGCATATATTGAAATGATTGAAACGATAGATAAAGACATTACAAAAACTAAAGTATTTTAAGGAGAAAAAAAGATGAGAGTAAATTTGGATGGAATTCATACGAATTTAAGATTTTCTGCGGCACACATGATAATCGGTCATGAATCATGCGGAAAAATTCATGGACACAGTTATATTGTTGATGTTGAAGTTGACGGAGAAAGAAACGGACAGTTCGGATTTGTAATAGATTTCAAGATTCTTAAAAACATCACGAGAAAAATATGTAAATCTCTGGATCACAGGGTGCTCATACCTATTGACAGTCCTGATTTGGAAGTGACATATGAAGATGAAAACACTATAGAATTTAAGGTTTTGGACTGTCTTGAATATAAATTGCCAAAACAGGATGTTGTACTACTTCCTACCGTTTCAACAACAGCTGAATCATTATCAGTATACATAACGGAAAAGATAGTTTCAGAACTTGAAAACAAGGAGTTCTTAAATTACATAGAACTTCAGGTAAATGAGGGAATAGGTCAGGGCGCATCATACCGCTACTATTTTGATGAATAACTATGGGGAGGTTTATTCAAATTAACTCTAAAATCATTGAAATATTCTCCAGCATTCAGGGGGAAGGTCTGCTAATCGGAAAGCGTCAAATCTTCATAAGGTTTGCAGGATGTAATATTGACTGTAAGTACTGTGATACTCAAATCAGCAAATCCGGTGATGTGGGAAAATATTATGATGTAGACGAACTGGATGAGGTTGTTCAATCATTAATCACTCCTGATTTTCATTCCCTGGAAATTACGGGTGGTGAACCGTTGTTACATAGTGGTTATATTAGGGAATTTCTTTCAAAACATGATTACCGGGCGATGCTTGAGACCAATGCCACATTACCTGATAATCTTTTGGAACTTATTGACGTAATTGACATAGTTTCAATGGATATTAAATTGCCCGAACATTTTTCCACAAAAGAAGAATGGTTAAATGTATATGAAAACGAGCTGAAATCCCTAAGAATAATGGAAGACAATAATTTGGGATATTACATTAAAATAGTCGTATCTCCAACCACACAAATCAAAATTATTGAAGATATCTTGAAGGATTTAAACACCATTGTAAGTGATGATGTGGAGTTTGTCATACAGCCGGTCAGCCCAATGTCAATGTGGGATTCCAAAAAAATACTCTTCACAATATCGGAGCTGATTGGAAAGTATTACAACGTTTCAATCATTCCCCAAATTCATAAATATATGGAAATTGAATGAAAATTTCTAAAATTAACTTTTTTTTTAATTTATTTTAAATTTAATAAAATTAGATTTTTCTTAAGAAGATTAATAGATATTTCCTCTATCAATTGTTGCTTTGTACTTTTACTTATATAAACTTTCACTAATCTTCTTTCATATTATCATGCATCATACAAAAAAACTTGGTTCGTATATTCCGCAATTAATATTTTTTTCGTATACTCTCAATTTTAAAAAAGAATTGTATATAATAAGGTACATAATATTAAATATGTTATTATAAAATTTTTTAATAACCCGGAGTAGTGATTAACATGGAATTAAAAACGGATAACAATTTTGGTATTAAAGATGCTGTAACGCGTGATGTTATAACAGCAAGTAGTGATACGGTCATATCGGATATAGCCGGTATAATGACTAAAAATGATATTAGTTCCGTGGTTATAGAAGATGAAAAAGTAGAAGGAATTGTTACAACCAATAATATTATTTCTAAGGTTGTATCAAAAAATATTTCGCCACAGGACATATCTGCAGGCATGGTAATGGACAAATATGTAGGAATAAATTCTGACGCTTCATTAACTGAAGCATCTTCGCTCATGATTAAAAACAATTGTAAAGTATTGTTGGTATTTGAAGATGAAGAATTTAGGGGTATTTTAACATTGACTGATATTGTTCGAGTATCACCGGAACTCATTGAAATTTTTGTGGAACAAAAAAACATAGATAATAAAAATTACCAAGACGACGTAAACTATTCAATAGAATATGATGAAAACTTAGATGAAGGTGTTTGTGAAAACTGTGGTGTATACGGCCAACTGGAAGAAGTAAACGGTCAATACATTTGTTCTGACTGTATAGATGACGAGTCTGATGATTAAAAAAACACAATTCAAACAGAAAACCAAAAGACAAAATGGAGAAAAATAAAATGAAAAACAAATTAATCAAAAAAATAAAAAACTACGATAACCTAAATTTACAGACTAAAAAAGCAGAAAACGACGGAGACATAATGGACATAGCATTCAAGGATGTTGTAACCGCTTCACAAAGTTCAACCATAATAGAAATAGCAAACCTTATGAGTGAAAAAGACATAAGACGGGTTCCAATAACAGATCCTGGAACAGGAAAATTATTGGGAATAGTAACAACAATGGACATCCTTGACTTCTTTGGAGGAGGTAAAAAATACAATTTGATTACAGACAAACACAAAGGAAACTTCCTTTCAGCAATCAACGCTCCAATAAAAGAAATAATGACCGCTGGCGTAAAAACAATGACCAACAAAGATACAATAGTTGATGCAGTAGCTTTAATGTTGGAAGAAAATATTGGCGGTTTCCCAATTGTAAATGGAGAAGACAAAATTGTGGGAATGGTAACAGAGGGAGACATAGTTAAAAAACTACAAAAACTCATATCATCTGTGGAAGTTCAGGAAGTAATGGCTACAGATGTCATTACAACAACACCTGGTACAAAAATAGAAGCGATAACAAAAATAATGGTTAGAAATTCTTTAAGAAGAATACCTATCGTGGGGGAAGATGTTAACTCATCATCAAAAGACGATAAATTATTAGGTTTCGTAACAGCTTCAGATATTCTTAAATACATAGGTCAACACAAATTATTCACAAAACTCTTCTCAAATGAGGGAGAGGATGTTGTAAACATTCCTGTTGAAGAATTAATGATTACCGATGTAATTTCAGTATCAAAATATGATAAACTGGATGATGTTGCTAACCTGATGTTTGAGAAAAACATAAGGGGTTTAACAGTAGTCGATGATGAAACTGGAAAACTCGCAGGAATAATTACAATAAGGGACTTACTAAAAGCCGTAATATAAATTAAATAATAATCCTTTCCTTTAAATTATTATTTAAATAGAAATACTTTTTATATCTGAAAGAGTATAGTTAATAGTATAAGGTTTAAAAAAATTTATGGAGTTGATTAAAATGACAATAGAAAATGTAATGGCTAAGGGGATAGTAACTATACGCAAAGATCAAACAGTATCTGATGCATTAAAACTCATGAGTAAACATAAAATCTCAAGATTACCTGTCATTTCTCCTAAAACCGATGAACTTGTAGGAATAATCACTGAAAAAGACATGGCAATTAAGATTGCATCTGCAAAATATGAAGATGTTCCATTATCACACATGAGAATTTCTACAATCATGACTGATGATGTCATAACCGCAGACATTTCCGAATCCAAAGTACAAGTTCTTAAAAAAATGGTTGAAAATCATATTGGCGGAATTCCAATTATTGACGGGGACAAAATTGTTGGTATGGTCACCAAAACAGACTTCCTAAAAGAAGCAGATATGGGTCCATTCGAAAATACCCAAATCAAAGATGTAATGACTAAACGTGTAATAACAGTTAGTCCTGACGACAGATTAGTACATGCAAGAAGATTAATGATTGATAATGACATTGCAAGACTTGTTGTAGTTAATTCCGGTACCATAGCAGGTATCTTAACAGCAAAAGATGTTGCAAAAACAGTCATTGACTTCAAAAAACGTGTACCTGAAAAATATCAGCATTCCCAAATAAGAAACTTATTTGTTCAGGAAGTTATGTCCCAAACAATTGAAACCACCACTAAAGAAGCTACAATTCCGGAAGTAGCTAAAATAATGATTGAAAAAGAATTTAGTGGAATGCCTGTAGCCGATGATAAAAACAAGGTACAAGGTATAGTTTCAAAAACAGATTTACTTAAACACATATATGATTTCAATAGAAAAAGGGGAAATTACTAATTAATTTTCCTTTAAACCTTATTTTTTTATAAATACAACACTATTTTTTTACTGATTTTTTACTTTAATAATTTCATAAATATTAAAAATTTAATTAAACATAGTAATATATAATGCAAAAGATTAAACAAATAGGTTACCTTGGACCTGAAGGAACCTTTTCTCATGAAGCAGTGCTAAACTATGTTAATAATGATTCTACAATAATTCCTTTTGACAATATAATTCATATTTTTGAATCATTGGAAAGGGAAGATATTGACGAAGCAGTAGTTCCAATAGAAAATTCTACCGAAGGATCAGTCTTGGAGACTTTGGATGCTTTAACATATTTTGATTTGAATATCATAAATGAGATGGAACTGTCCATTAGACACAATCTCTTGGCACAAAAGGGAACTTCACTGGATGATATTGTAGTAATCTGTTCACATCAACAGGCACTTGCCCAGTGCAGGCAGTACATTAACAAAATCAACAAAGAGGTACATGCAATGTCAAGCACGGCCAATGCTGCACGTTATGTGACGGAAATATCTTCGGCAGCCGTAATAGGAAACAGTATATTGTCACAAAAATACAATCTTGAAATCCTGGATGAAAATATTCAGGACTATGATAATAACGTAACGCGGTTTGTTGTAATTTCAAATGAAACTCATGATGAAATTACAGGACATGACAAGACATCCATTATAATCTCCCTGAACGGTGATAAACCGGGGGGATTGTATGAAATTCTTAAGGTATTTGCCGAAAATAATATTAACCTCACTAAAATAGAATCCAGACCTTCAAAACAAGGTATTGGCAAATATTTGTTTTTTATTGATATGCAGGGACATAAAAATGAACCACATATATATAAAACATTAACTATTATAGAATCCAAAGTAAGCATGCTAAAAATATTGGGTTCTTATGCAACTATAAATGTTGGGGGGAATTAAAATAGTAAGAGAAAGCTCTCGACACAGTATAGAAAGAAAATTAAGAGAATTGGAAGAAGAGAAAAATAAGGGAAATATTTCTCTTGAAGATTATGATACTTTACGAATTCGTTACGAAAGAAAATTGGGTAACAAGGAAACAGTATCTAAATTACAGGAAGCAAAAGGATTCAAATCCTCAAACATTAAGGAAAAGAAAGCTAAAAAAGAAGAATTATATGATGAGTTTGTAGATCAATATTCCAAAAGTGAAGGAAAAGATTATGGACAAATACAACGTTCAAACATGTTCAGCAAATCTACAAAAAGAGCATTAATAATACTGTTGATATTGATAGCATTTGGGGTGGGAATTATGGCAGGATTTTCCGCAATAACTTCATCCCAGCAGGAAACAACTCCAAACGTCACAATCTCTGATTCAGCATTCAGCACAAATCAGACACTCACACAACAAAACATCACTATTGACACGTCAAACGTAACTTACACCAACACCAACAAAAATAAAACATCAAGCAAGAAAACCACATATTCCTCATCCAGCAGTAAATCCTCGTCCAGTTCTTCCTCATCATCAGGCAGTTCGGACAGTTCATCATCCTCATCATCATCTGGTGGGTCAAGTCAGAGTTCATACTCACAATCTGGCTCTAGAGGATCAAGTAGTGTTTCCAGCAGTAATTAAATAAGGTAGAGGTAATTAATATGAAATTAAATAAAACAATGATATTGGTTCCATTACTGATAATTGCAGTTGTTTCATTAAGTGGATGCATAACCGATGACTTTGTTAAAACAGGTGAAACATTTGAATCAAATGGAATAACATTTCAATATCCTGAAAGTTGGCAGGTAGTTAAGAGTGTTGCCGAAGGATCAGTAGGGGCAGTTGCTTCCAAAGAAAACTCCGAAATTTCAACGGTTATCCAGCAGGTACCAACAGAACTTGGAACAGACATTCAGTCTGCATGCAGTAACAACAACAAGAACCTAGTTAAATCTCCAAACTACATAAACCTTCAGGAGGTTAAATCATCAGTAAACGGTAAACCGGTAATACTGCACAGATACATTGTAAACGAGGCAGATGGATCACAAAAAGAACACGTTGCAACATGGATTCAGATGAGTGACGGAAAACTATACGTTATCCTTTTCAACACACCTCTGGATTCATATGAAAAACAAAGATCAAGCTACGATTTGATTGTAGGTACCTTCGCATTACAGGCAGATAAAAAAACAACCGACAGTTCATTACAGGCACAAATAATGGAAAAAGTTAACAGTTTCTTTTCAAATTAGGTCGATAATATGAAAATAATATTATGTATAACAGGTAGTATAGCAGCTACTGAAGATTTAAAGCTGGTTCATGAATTACAAAGACACGGATTTGAAGTTGAATGTTTCATGACCCAAGCTGCGGCAGAGATAATAACTCCATTATCCATGGAGTTTGCAACTAAAAAACGCGTGGTAACCAAGATTACCGGTTACGTCGAACACGTTACAAATGCACAGGCAGACCTGATTCTTGTGGCTCCGGCAACGGCAAACACCATCAGTAAATTTGCACATAAGATTGCCGACACTACCGTTACGACATTGTTATTAACGGCCAGTGGTTATGATACTCCAATTTTATTTGTTCCGTCAATGCACATCTCAATGTATGATGCAATAAGCTATAACATAGATAAAATCAGAAAGGACAATAGGAATGTTTATTTCATGGAACCAAACGAGGCGGAAAGAAAGGCCAAGTTTCCATCTAAAGAGGACATATTACTGGAAGTGGAAAGACTAACTTCACAACAAAAGCTTTCTGGAAAAAATGTTCTGGTATCTGCCGGTGCAACCTTTGAACGGTTGGATTCAATGCGTGGTATTACCAACAGAAGTTCTGGGAAGATGGGTGTTGAAATAGCTAAAGAAGCATATCGTCAGGGAGCCAACGTCACAATGTTGTGTGGAATGATGCATACTCATGTTCCATCATTGTTTGGACGCATTGACGTGGAATCAACCAGTCAAATGATGGATAAAATAAAGCAAATAATTCCACAGACTGACATTTACGTCTCTGTGGCAGCTATATCTGATTTTACCTTTGAAAATGCATTCGAGGGCAAAATATCATCAGACGAGGACTTAAACATAAAATTAACAAGATTGCCTAAAGTGTTGGAAGAGGTTAAAAAAATCAATCCGGAAACATTTGTTGTTGCCTTCAAGGCAGAAGCCGGAGTCGGTGAGGATACTTTAATAGAAAAAGCCAGGAATCGTATGCAAAAATATGATGCTGATATTGTTGTTGCCAACGATGTTCTGGTTGAAAATGGAGGTCCCTCCTCGGACAATAACGAAGTTTATATCATAGATAAGCAAAACTCTCAAAAGGTTAATCTGGATACAAAGGCGAACGTTGCTAAAAAAATAGTTGAAAAAGTATGTTCATTTTTATAAACCCTTCTCTTTTTTTTCACATACTTTTTTTTAGAATGATTTTTCACAAACAAATGCTATATGATCCTTCTCATATGGGTCAAGTTTTATTTCTTCGATGACTTTAAGGCCACCCTGTTTCAAATTCTTTTTTTCCTGCCTAAAAACATCATTTGGTTTCATAGTCACATCAATGCTTCTGGCTTTTATCATTAATATTCCAACAGCATCATCTTTGGCAAAGAGTTTGAAATTATCAAGGAAAAGTTTCGTTTGAGTTGCCTGTGCAACGTCACTATAAACAACATCAACCTTTTCTACAAGATGCTGGTAGTTTCCAGGACGTGTGGCATCATCCAGTATTGCAAGGAGATTTTCACGTCTGGAGGAAACATCCAAAAAGTCACGCATCATTGTCGGGGAAAATTCAACACAATAAATTCTTCCGTCGGGACAGATGTCTGATATGTGTGATGGTGTGGTACCAGCCGAAGCACCAAGATACAATACCTTTGAATCCTTCTTAAATGGAAATGTGTGCAAACCACGGATTATACTGGCAGCTAACTTTGAACGTCTTGGATTCCATAAACGTAACTGTTTGTCCTCATGTTCAATGAGTTTTTCCTGATAAACCTGAATTCCTGGAGTTAAGTTTACTGTGGCAATGTTGTTGTCTATCTGATAAAGATTTTCACCAATTTTATTAATCTGCATAAATCATCAACTCCTAATAAACATATTCTCCTTTTTTTAACTTCCTTTTGTTACGTTTTCTTTTTTTGCCGCGCTCTTTTTTACCCTTCTTTTTACCTTTTTTGCCCTTTTTGTCATCATCCTTTTTGCTTTTTTTACGTTCAGGGAAAGGATGTGCCTTTTTGATTTCCTCTATTTTTTCGTCAAGTTCAACCTTTAAGTTTGGATCATAATCATTACTGAAAGCATCTTTTCTGGCTGCAATAGTAATTTTGTTTGCTACCGCACGGGCCAACTTACCTCTAACCCACCAGTTGGATCCACGAATACTTGGATGTTGGAAGATTAGTCCGTGTTTTGGAGGATTTTCCCCGGTTTTCAAGTGTCTGAATATTGCCTTTTCAGCACCGATTATCTGGATTGTGCTACTTGGAAGTTTTGCAAGGTTTTCCAAACCATGTGTATGGGCAATCAGTTTTGCCGCAAGATTTGCTCCAGCAACATCATACATATTCGGAGCAACTTCACTGATTTTTTCATCAATGTATTCCTCAAGCATGTTCTTGGTCTCATACAAACTATGAAGACTGCCTGCAAATGTCCTGATTATATTCAGGTCATTTTCACCAATGTCCACATCGTAACTGTCAGATAACACAACATGAGTATTGTCTAAAATTCCTGAATTGATAATGTTTTCACGTGAGGTTTGAGTGGCGATAACCCTGGCGTATAGTTCGTGATTGCTTAACTTATCCATCTCTGGTAAATATGGTGTGCACCATTCACGCAGACGTTCAATCAGTTTCCCCGTTGTGTCCTCTATTTCCTCAAGGGAATTTATGGTTTCAACTATCATAACGTCATTGGTCTTGACGGACTGCCTGATCTTTTCGGAGGTAATCCTGTTGTAAGCATCATTCAATGATTTTCTAATATCAACATCACTCAACTGCCCGATAATCTCATCAAAATGTTCTCGGACATAATCTCCATGGGCTGTTGTCTGTTGAATTAATATCTTATCTGATTGTTCAACACCATCGTAAGCAGATTTTGTTTTAAGACTTTCTATGATGATTTCATCATAGCATTTGGCAAGTCTTTCCACAAGCTCAACCTCTTCTTCAATTACCTGTTTTTGCTGAATTTTCTCCAATATTTCAACCTGTTTTTTTCCAAACAAGAATTTATCAACAATGGCAAATTCTTCATCTGTAGCAATAAATCCAAAACTAGTTGTTGTAATAAAAGCTTTCATGTATAATATTTTTAGTATTATTGATTAATATTAATTAAGTTTGAAAAACAAAATATTATAATAATAATAAAAATTTTTTTTTTACTCTATTAATTAATGGGAAAAAGTATTATGTTGGAATCTAATATTCTTGGAATGAAACTTAAAAATCCATTGTTTTTGGCTGCAGGTATTCTTGGTACAACTGCAAGCAGTATGAAAATGGTTGCAAAAGCTGGAGCTGGAGGTATCGTAACAAAATCTTTTAGTCTGGAAGCTAATGATGGTTATGATAATCCTACAATAGTGAAAATAGAAGGTGGAGTAATAAACTCTGTGGGACTGGCAAGTCCTGGAGTGGAAGCAAAAAAGGAAGAACTTATGGAACTTCAGGATATAAGGGATGAAACTCCTGTAATAGCATCAATATACGGTGATAGTGAAGAGGTATTCTGTGAGGTTGCAGAACGCACAAAAGATTATGTTGACGCCTTTGAATTAAATGTATCCTGTCCTCATGCAAAATGCGGATTTGGTTCAAACATAGGTGAAAACCCTGAAATGACACATGACATCGTAAGCAGTGTTAAAGATGCAATTAAGGATGTTCCAATAATTGTTAAACTTACACCAAACGTAACGGACATTACTCAAATTGCAAAGGCAAGTGAAGATGCGGGAGCCGATGCTTTAACGTTAATTAATAGTGTAGGTCCGGGATTAAGAATAGATTATCAGACGGCCCGTCCAATACTGAACAATGTTCTTGGAGGAATAGCAGGGCCGATGATAAAACCAATAGCATTAAAATGTGTATACAACACTTATAAGGCAGTGGACATACCTATATTCGGTGTTGGGGGAATAAAGGATTATAAGGATGTTCTGGAGTTCATGTATGCAGGGGCAAGTCTGCTGCAGATAGGTACATCAATAATGTATTCAGGACCTGAAATTTTCCAGACTATTTCTGATGATTTGGGTAATTTCCTGGAAGAAAACGGATACAAGAACGTGACGGAGATAATAGGATTATCACACGAGCTATAGGAAGTGTTTAGATTGATAGAAAATATTTATGACGATGAAGTACCAAGGGTAGTTACAATCCAGGAAACAATTGTTGAAACGCCTACGGTTAAGACATTTGTATTTCCATTTGAAATAACAGAGGACATACATCCAGGACAATTTGTAATGGTATGGGATTTGACCAATGAAAAGCCAATGACAATTTCCATCATCGATAGAGAAAACAATCTCATGGGAATAACCGTAAGAAAAGCAGGACCATTTACAGACAACATGTATGAAAATGTAGATGTTGGTGATAAAATTGGTATCAGAGGACCTTACGGTCACGGTTATGACTTATCCGGATATAAAAAAATATTGGCTGTGGGCGGAGGTTCTGGAATTGCATCATTAGCACCACTCTTGTCCTTTTATGATAATGTTGACCTGATTTCCGCAGCTTCCACGAAGGATGAACTTGTATTTGTTGAAAGATTTGATAGGGAAGGTGTTGAAGTACATGAATGTACCGATGACGGAAGTTGTGGTTTCAAGGGATTCAGCACACAACTGGCCGAGGAAATGTTAATTGATGGTGATTATGATATTATCGTCGGTTGCGGGCCAGAAATAATGTCCTATAAATTGTTGGAATTAAGCAGAAAATATGATGTTGATTGTCAATTGGCATTGGACAGATACATGAAATGTGGATTGGGTATCTGTGGACAATGTTGTATTGATGATTCCGGTTACAGGGTTTGTGTGGAAGGACCCGTATTTGATAAGCAACAACTTGGAGAGTTATCCGAGTTTGGTAAGTATCGCAGGGATGCTGCCGGAAGTATTGTCAAATACTAACTTCTCTTTTTTTTAAAAAATATTATTATAAGTTTTTACTTATAACTAATAAAGTATAAGTTATAAGTTACTCAGTTAAAAAAAATTAAATCAGTTTCGTTTG
>OCTX011879689.1_pt1 | contig 32516 bp, 37 predicted proteins | sample 1539691 | NCBI WGS metagenome assembly OCTX01 (sample SAMN02144231, study PRJEB22623) | gut metagenome | biome: sheep rumen | host: Ovis aries | place: New Zealand
CCCCCTTTCTTATTCAAAAACCAATTATTTTGGCTAGTCGGAACGGCGGGACTCGAACCCGCGACCTATGCAGCGTCTGCTCTCTCGCTCGTCTATGCGGCGACTCAGCTAGTCCGCTGCCCTCTCTGGCCAACTGAGCTACGTTCCGATTGTGCCCGGCGGAAGGACGATCTGCCGCACTCCAGATGAATTCTTTATAGTTGCCACCTGGCATATTTACCGTCCAACAACTTTAATGGGTTTCTGAGCATCTAGAATCATGGCCACCCATTAAGCCAAATCGGAACGGCAGGAATCGAACCTGCTCAGTGGTTATTCCCCTGTTTCCGCTGCAAGACCGCTCTGTACAGAGTCAAGGCTACCTTGTTCAGTCGGTGTCCTATTACCCATCACCCGCCCCTGCGGGAAGGCTCCCAATGCCCTACGTTCCGATAATGCCGGTCTTTCCCGGCTGTCAGTGTGGATTTGCTTGTCTTCACCCACACATTACCGCACCAACATAGAGACATTGCGCACTGTTTATCTATGTGATGTTCCCGCGTGATTCAAACCCTTTCGATTCGGGATTTCATAGCGTATCCACCATTGAAACCCTAACAAGGCGGTTTAGGCTAACATACACGGTGTCAAGCATCACTGGGTCAATTCCCACCTATTCCTTATGATCCGGGCAAGGATTCGAACCTTGTCCCCTGCTTTAAATTTACTCATATGCACTTTCTCCTATCCATTTAGACGATGGTGGCTTGTTGTTACTCGCTTTTGGCTAGCTCTTGATTGTCATTATACTAGCTTTAAGCGTGATGTCAAGCTAAATGTGAAATTTTTTTCTGATTTTTGTTGTATTATTGCTAGTTTTAAGCTACTATAAGTATAAGTAGAAAGGAGGCCAAATATGGACGAGAAATTAAAAATGATTTTCGGAAAGAACCTGAGAAACCTATTGGCTGAACGTGGTAAAACACAGGCTGACCTTTGCAGACACATTAAGGTATCATCTGCGACAGCATCTGACTGGGCGAATGGGAAGAAGATTCCGAGAGCGGATAAGCTTCAGATTATCTGCGCATGGCTGAACTGTGAACTTTCCGATCTTCTAGAAGAACAGACCAGTGTCCGTACAGAGGGACAGGTACCTCAATATTATGATGACGAGACTGTCCAGATGGTCACAGAACGTCTCCGAACGAACCCTGAGTACAGTGTTTTATTCAAGGCAGCATCAAACGTCAAACCGGAGGAACTTGAATTTGCTACAAGATTTATCGAGAAAATGTCAGACTAGAGTTTTCCTTGTGGAGATGCCAATCCGTATAAAATCTTATGTTGTTCGCAAAGATGACTGGTACACGATCTGCATCAATGAGGCATTATCACCTGATGCCCGGATGAAAGCATACCGTCACGAACTGGATCACATCGAACAGGGAGACTTCGACAGTGATGAAAGTACAGGCCTGATAGAAATCAGAGCGCACGAAAAAGACAGAAAGGAGAGGTGAAACGTGTCATATGAAGATGAATTGAACATACGGAAGATATTTGCTGAGAATCTTCGCATGTTGATGGCTGAGAGCGAAAAGACTCCTGCCGATATCAATAAAGAACTGGAAGTAGCGTTCTCCACGATTTCCAACTGGACAAATGGTCAGAAGATCCCACGAATGGGGACAATGGAACGACTGTGCCAGTATCTGAATTGTGATAAGTCGGATCTACTGCAAGCCCATGACGAGACATATTATCGGAACCGTGAAGTAACGAAGCTTGCGGAGAAGGTATTCAGTAACGAGGAACTCCGTAAATTGCTCGATGTACAGAGAGACCTTCCGAAGGAAGATTTGAAGGTACTGTATGAACTTGCGGTCAGATTGAAAGAGAAAGGAGAAGTGATGACCTGATATGTATTCACAAAAACTGAAGAATGGTAAAGTACGGTTCTTTGAGTCTGCCAAGAACCCTCTGTCGGGCGAAGTAAAGACATTTTCCGTCACGATGGATAAGGAGACCAATGCTACCAGAAAAGCCGCTGAAAGAGCCTTACACGAGCGCATACGGCAGTATATGGTATCGAAGTCTACGGTTCCGAATAAGTCACTGACAGTCGGGGAATTGGTAAAGACATTCAATGAGAGCAGGAAGAAAGACCCGGCAGTGAAGGGATCGACAGCAAAGGCTTCTGAATCTGCTTCTAAAGCCGTAGAAAAGCTTCTGGGCGAAAATACGAGAGTATCCGCACTGTCGGCAGGCTACATCAAAAAGCAGCTTATAAACGCCAATGAAGAGCCTGTACGCATGAATGGAAGATTAAAGACCATCAAGACGATACTCAACTGGGGATATCATAACGACTTGGTCGATGATGTCTCGTACCTTGACAAACTGAAGAAATGGAAAGAGCCGAAATCATACACGAAGAGGATTGAAGATTATTACCTTGAAAGAGACGAACTTTCCGCATTGATTGACGGGATTGACAGCGTATCGTACAGACTGATCATTAAGTTCCTTGCCCTGTCAGGCTTGCGGATCGGAGAGTTCATAGCCTTGAGACGGCAGGACGTAGACTTCAAGAACAGGACGATAAGCGTCAGACAGTCGATGCAGGCCAACACAAGAATCGTAGACCTTCCAAAGAACGAATCATCTTATCGGACATTCCACATGCAGGACGAACTGTACGATGTGGCAGTACAGATGTTCCGACACTCCGCAGTCACATGTCACATATTTAACATCCATTCTGATATCTTTTTTCCTGCTCCTGACGGTAGCTACCTTAAGCACCGGACCGTGGAGAAATACATTTCCGAGAACGGAGAGCGCATCCTGCATAGAAGAGTAACTCCTCATATGCTCCGTCATACTTACGTCTCCCTGACCGTAGAAGAATCAGTCCTTTCTGGTATTCCTATCACGCTTGACGATATCGCAGAACGTCTCGGACACTCTTCTTCCGTAATCACAAAGAGGATTTATTATCATAAAACTGACAAGACAAAGAAGATCGTGGATGAGCGCATGGATAAGATCAAAATCTTCAGCTGAAACCAAAACCTACTTTTGACCTACTTTTGCCCTTTTTCGGGCATAAAAAAAGCCTTAAGATTGGCTTAAAACCTCACTTAAGGCGCAAAAAGTACAGTAGCCGGTAGGGGAATTACATAGCTGTCCTTATACGACCCTATGTAGCCCTATCGGCACCTTTCTGGGCTTATAAGTGACCTTATATGTCCTTATACGACCCTGAAAAACCTACTAAAAACCTACGCGGTAGGTTCACTCTATGATAATTATGATAGATTCGTCCTGAATCAGATGCTCCTTAATCATACGGACACAAGCTTCATGTCGTGACCAGTATTTCTGACTTCCAACTCCATTATTGGAATACCTGGGATTGTCCTGATCCTGTCTGAGTGCTTCCATGATGCTTTCTAAAGAATAATCTCCATTGCATCTATCGAATATTCTCTTTGTCGGATTCAGACCGCCCAGATGTTCAATTTCAGCCCACATGGCAAGTGCATGAATATCATCTGACGGAATTCCGTACTCAAATGCATGATGTTCGTAAAGGGCAAGTCTCACATCTGCGAAGTATTCATTCTGACATTCGATTCCTTCCTCAGAGGATATGATTTTACGGATATCGGATATCTGATTATCGTTCGGGCAGAAATGGATGCCGTACCAGTCAATCTGTAAGGTCTGTTCAATCCCGGAGTTGTCATACATACGGAAATATGAAGGATGCCTTTTCAGTATCAGACGAAGCAAATCTCGACCTTCATTGGAGCCACCGCCGAACTGATATGCTCCCAATGTGACCGTATGTTCAATATCGGAATTTGTGTACGGCATGGTCACATCATCCCATCTGCCGTGTCCGTATATCTGTCCACCTGATTCCACCGCCGAAATCATTTTAGCAATTACTGTTTTATTCATGACTGTTCTTTCGTCTTCATTTCAAGGGAGTTGATTCTTGTGTTCATGCCTTGCATGATTCTCCACATATGAGGAATCATTCCAATTGTATCAATCCCCAGAATGCCATCGTTTCCTTTTTTAACAAGTTCAGGCAATACTTCCTGAACTTCCTGTGCAATAAAGCCTGCTGATACATGCCCACGGCCATCTTTCCAATCGTAGCTATGGACTGGAATGCTATCTAAGAGATTTTCCGGAGTATAGGCATCCGTCAAATTCTCTTTAAGACGAATATCCGAATCATTTACAAAACCACCTTTCGCCCGAAGCTGTTTGAAACACGTTATTTCTCCTGAACATATCTGCATGTGTGTAGAACCATAATAGTGCCCAAATACAATTCCTTCGGCTTCTCTTGTGTATAAATACATGCAATAACGATCGCTTGCGACATTATTCAATACAATATTAGCCCTGTAAGTTAACCGGATTTCAGAATTAAACTTATTATTCCTATATCCCATCAAGGTGCTGCCAATTATTGTAGTTTCATCTGTGCCTTGCCAATCTTCATCTACGGCAGTAAAGTGACCAGTAATTGTCGAATTCTTAAGTGTGGCCGATACGGCAGTCATCTTCCCGGCTGATGTGACCTTAAATTCTTCGTTTGAGCCAAGCGTAATTGAGCCTTTCTTGACCGTCAGCGAACCACTGGACAGGTCGAATACCGTATTCGCATTCGTGTCCTGAATCTTACCTGTCGTGATATTGGATCCGTTAATCACAGTCTGTCCTGCGGTCTTCAGATTTGTTGCTGTGATATATCCTGTCAGGTTCAGTTTCGATGCATTGATTGTGATGCTCTCGGAAGACTGGTTAATTGCGGAAATGACTCCGTTCTTTGCTACTCTAGTTGCAATCTGCGTGGCATTCTGCGTGATGGAGGATTCCGCAGAGTCCATTCTGGTTTTTAATCCGTTGATGGAAGAACTGTTCGCATTGACGGTATTGGATAATGTAGAAACTCGTGTGGATATCTCTGTTGCGTTCTGAGTGATTGCGGATTCGGCACTCGTCATTCTTGTGTTCAAGCTGCTTATGGAATTATCCGCACTTGTCTTATTTGCATTGACCGTATTCGTAAGGTTAGTGACCCTCGTAGAGATCTCATTCGCATTCTGAGTGATAGAAGATTCAGCCTGATCAAGTCGTGTATCCAGATTGGTTATCGATGTTTGTGCGGAATCTACTTTATCAGAAAGTCCGATCCATGCATTGGAACTCGTTACGGTACTTGTGATTGCGGAATCCGTAATTTTCAATTCGGCATTCGTCAGTCTTGTATCAATCGCTAAGATATCCGCTTCGGCATCCAGAGGAGACGGAGACCATGCTGTTGCTTTCTCACCTTCCTCAAGCTTGAACATCTTGTATTCCATCGGATACTTTCCGTATGCGAAAAACCGTATTCCGAAGAGTGTTTCATCCGATATGACAAAGCCTGACCAAGCAGGTTCTGACAAAGAGCCTGACCATTCGAACGTATAAGAGAACTTCTTCCATTCCGTACTTATCTGGTATGTATTGAAATTTTTCGTTTGTATGGAATAAGAATAAGAGGACTCGTTCTTATTAGCGAGAACAAAACCAATCCGTATTCCTGCAACGCTGTCTTTATTGATATCTTCCGCAGAATCGGAACGTACCATGACCGATACGGTCAGAGTCTTGTCTTTTGCATTGTCATAGAAATTCAGATACGGTGCAGGCTGAACAAATACTGTCAGATTGGAACTGTAGGCATTTCTCTTGAAAACCGAGAACCCATCAGCATTTTCTTCTACGGAACAGTACGATGCAGAAGACTTGTTAGCATCCTTAAGTGTCCTTGTATTACGGAGAAGGTTCGTTGCTCCGATTGCAAGCGCATCAAACTGAGTCTTCGTGGCATATGTAGCAGAGACGGAAGCTGTGATATCGGATGTAGTCTGAGCAAGACTGGAAGTCAGCTGTTCTGTTGTGGCATACAGTGTCAGGCTGTCATCCGTATAATCTTTAGCATCATTCAGAGCCGTATTTGCAAGCGCTCTGGCTTGGGTTACAGCACTATCAACAGCAGTATTAACGGCTGTACTCATTGCCGTGTCTGCATAATCCTCAAGGTCATCTTTGGCTGAATTCAGGGCAGTGTTCGTAGCATATTTACTCGCAGTATCCTGTTTGACGCTTTCGGCAGATGCATTTATTGCAGAATTCATTGCGGCAGTTGTGGAATAGTTTGTGAGCGCACTGTCCGTATAGTCATTGCTCTCAGATACCGCATCATCCGCATAACCCTGTGCAGTAGTTAAAGCACTCTGGCCTACTCCATCTGCATAGTTTTGCAAATCGCTTTTAGCCGTATTGAGATTTGAAATCGTGGCATATGTGTTAGCAACGCTCTGATTAATTGAATTTACGGATTGAGTAATCGCTGAGTTCACATCGGCTGTCGTAGAATAACTCTGAAGGACAGAATCCGTATAATCTCTGCTGTCTGTACCTACACCATCTGCATATGTCTTAAGACTGGATGTAAGATTATTCGCAGTCTGATTAAGGGATGTCGTAGTCGCATAGGTCTTGGACACCGTACTTGACAGTCCATCTACGGAAGCTTTGATCGCCGCATTCATCGCAGTTGTCGTGGAGTAATTGCTGTTCAGATTCTGCGATACATTGGAGATATCAGCAGACAGTCCGTTGATCGATGCGGAATACTGTGCAAGGCTTGTATCGACACTATCAAATCTGCCGTCAATCGCATTGAAGCGTGTTACCGTATCTGCAAACTGAAGGTCAAGACTGTCGATATCCAATTCTGCCTGTGCTAATCGACTGTACATCGTAGCGGAAGAATCCGTCAGCTCCTGCATCTCAGTTTCTGTCATAAGCACAGCAATCTTGCCATTGATGGCTTCTATTTTTGTATCCTGCGACTTGAATTCATTTGAAATCGCTGCAGGCTGATAGATATTTACTTCCTGTTCTATGTACATGTTCTTACTCCCATATCATAAAACAAAATGGTTTATAGTTACTAAATAGCGCAATGATACCTTATGTGCTTAGTTATGGTATACCTAACCAACAGATTAAAGCTAATGCAGACCTAAATGATTATCATGAAACTGGGGCATTTTATTGCCACTCAATAGATTATACAACATTGTCCAATTCCCCCGTAACTAATGGTCCGTTTCGATTAGATGTCATAGATACTAAGCCGAGAGGCGGTGGTACTCGCTACAAATATGCATATCAGAATTTAGTTCCAATAACAAAGCCATGGAAAGTGTATCGGAGATACTGCGATTATAAGTATGCCACTGATTCTTGGGTATATACTGAGTGGTATCTAATCGAAGGCACTCCCATAACCGAATGAAATAGCGCGTTTTTGAAGTACGGCTCTACTTCAATCGCACAAGTCAAACCCAACAGTTCTGTGCAATTAGCCTTTGACGGTAATGCTAATCACCGATTTTGTGCGCTTATTGGAACTGTTGGGTTGACATCAACAGAGGGTCTTTGGGTGATTCAAGGATATGGGTCTGGTTATGCAAGGTACAAGCTTGCGAATATCATCAGTGCGGATAGTGCCAGTGTTGAAATATCCGGTACGAACGTTATAATTTCAAACAATCTATCCTCGTCAAATAATATGTATGTATACATAAAATTTATATATGGCAAACATTCATACTACTCATTAACAGAATGACAATTTAATTACCGATAATCCATCCTAAATTCGTCCTGATTTCCGTACAATTCCATTTTCCACAACAAAAAAGCCGGATTCATTCAGCCGGACAAAACTCACCATATTCCTTCGCCTAATCAGGCAGACATACACCGATTGTAATCTGATTTTACCTTATCTTTATTAACAGAGACGTAAATCAATGTCGTATCCAGTTTCTCGTGTCCGAGCAGTTCCTTGACCTCTTCTATCGGCATCCCCTTCCGTAGAAGATTCGTGGCCAATGTCCGTCGAAATTTGTGCGGATGTGCATGACAGCCACAGCATAGTCCTGTCTTACGGATCATGGCTTGTACTCCTGCTGTTGTCAGTCTCTTATTCGGTTTCCGTTTTGAAACGAACAATGCTTCATTATCATCTTTTCTCTGATACAAATATGCGCTGAGATACATACAAGCGACCGGAGATAGCTGAACCTCACGTTCTTTCTGTCCTTTTCCGTAAACAACCGCCGTTCTGGAATCCAAATCTACATCATCGATATTCAAAGCACATAACTCCGAAACACGTACTCCTGATGTGTATAACACTTCGATGATAGATAAGTCTCGGATATTCTTATCGCACTGTCTCCGTAGCTTCTCCAGTTCCTCATCTGTATACGGCTTCCTCAGTTTCTTCGGGCATTTGATAGGCTCAATTCCCTCTGACGGATTCTTGCCAATGATGCCTTTCTTATGGAGCCATGTAAAAAAGCTACTTATTATAAGGCGTATACCGTCAAGATAGACGTTCGATACATTCCTAATTCTCTTATAAGTATCAAGATATCCGCTCAAATCTCCTTCCGTAATATCGGAAACGTTCTTATTAATATATCCCAGAACACGCTTCAGATGGTAGTTGTACTGTTTGATCGTCTTATCGGACTTTCCAGAACCCTTCTTGCGTGTCAGGAACATCTCCAGTTCCCTCTGCCATGATGTTTCAATGCATCTGACTTCTGTTGACTTCTCTTGGATGTCGTACTTATTGAGGACGATATAGAGGGCTGTCTGCACCTTCTTAATCTGCTGCGTGTCGAAATCCAAAATCCGTTCCGTAACCTGAGTAATGATGTCTTCTATCATATAATAATCCCCCTTCGCACATATTATACGCACGAAAGGGGACTCTGCTCTACATGATTAAATTGTCATATTATCGAGTTTCTGCTTATCGCTTGCACTCATCAGGCCATTTGTCGTAGTTGTTGCAACCTTCTTGAGATCGGTAACATCGCTCACAATATAGGGCATGTAGTCTCCGAGATAACGGCCTTCGTATACCGAGATACGAACCTCAAAATCGAGAATATCGTGTAAATCTGTGCGGAATCCAAGGGTGAAGACTCTTTGTGTACCATTAACTGCGTACTTGGTAAAACGATGACGATATATACTATTCGTAGTTATTGCATCTTTCAGGTAAAGAAATGTTGTGTTTTTTCCTTCCAACGACTCTACGATAGTATTCCCAGAGATCTGACAAGTATCTGTCTGAGTTACATAAAAATAGCTATTAGCACTATTAGATGCTATCGTGCTTTTATTATTACGGACTTCATAAAGTATGGTATAAAGACCGCCGGGTTTGATGGATGGGCTTGATGCTACGCTTACATAATCAAGAGCATTTCCGGATGTGCCTGTATAATTGGTAGGATCCACAGTCACATGAATCCATCCGTTTTCCAACTGTTCTACGCTACGTACGACATTTGCGCTATCTGTTCCAGCGTAAAAGCGATCTTTCCAATAATTCGTATCGTCAAGACTCCTAGAACCAAATGGTGTCAGATTGATGGCATGAGTAGCCTTCTCAGCTATGCTTTTGACGGTACTTATTGCGCTATTTAATCCACTAATCGCACCCACCAGTGTTGCCGCAGTCGGCTGTCCAAGTTCCGCAGCCGTAAAGGTCTGATTCCGAATCTCATTCAGGATCATTGTTGCAAGGTCAGTCATTGTAATAAGCTGACCCTCGTTCGTAGAATTATTGATAAGCATCAGACTGTATCCGCTGTTTACTGCGGATAATGATGTCATATCGAATGTATTTGCATTTTTCTCTGTTGATGCCATATATTAACTCTCCTTCTGAGCAAGTACGACTCTTGCTCCACCGACTACGACCGCATGTCCACCTACGATAAGTACATAATCGGCATATGTCTGAAACGCCCAGATGACGGATCCGATAAATCCTGCCATCGCATTATTAACAGTAGCCTGATATCCGTATCCTAAGAAGGTCTCACCATCTTCTGTCTTGGCTTTCCATGAATACCATTCTGCCGGGTAATTCCGTGTGATTTCTGTTCCGTGATTATAAAGATGCGCATACACTGTCGTGGAAGTTCCGTCATCATATCTTGTGGAATTCCAGACTATATCGTCCTGAGACTGAAGATTCCGAATGTTTCCTGCATTCGCATCTGCAATGGCTCTTGTAGCCGTAAGAGATGTATTCGTCTCTCCCAGTTCTACTCGGATGCCATCAATTCCAGTCTCAATATTTGATACTCTTGTTGTGGTGGTTTCCGTGATCGTTTCAACATCCGTAACTCTTGTATCAAGCGCATTCACGGCACCCGGAAGACCTTCGGCATCCGTAAGAATGATGATGCTCTGGGTATCATAGATCTCTCCTGATGCACTACTCAGCGTCACCATGACTCCCTTGGAAGTCACAGACGGAGAGAATGTTACGGAAGCTTCATCTACGGAACTCTGATAGAGCGTTACGAAGGTCGACCAATCATCCGTCTCCTGAATAAGCCATCTTCCTGCGAAAGATTCGGAAGTGCCATTTTCGACTTTGATACCAGATACCGTCACGGAAGAAGGGCTGATAGTCGGAGCAGAACCGCTCTCATCACGCAGGATAGCCAATGCGGAAGAGTTTATCTTGTAGGATGTACCTATCTTACCGTCAGGAGATTTGCTTACGGAGAACCGCTTAGAAAGCCATGTTCCGTTAGATGATACGGCAAGACTATATCCGCCTACGACTACGATATACTCAGCTACAAGTAACTGTGGTTCAAGGCCGTACTGCGCTCTGAAATCCACATACCCATCATCCGTAGACATATCCGTAACATAGTATGTTCTGTTCGTGGAATTATATGTCCCAGTGATTCCAGGAGACGGAACCGCTTCAAGAACATCCGCATGTCTGGTTACATCCGTATCGCCTAAGTACAGATGGATTGTTGTGTAGCATTCCGAATAATCACCACCAGAGCCATCCGATAAGGTGTGTACAACGTGTGCATCGTTCGTCAGAACAGCCGAAAGTGCATCAAGGGTAGAAATACCGCTTAAGACCTGTAATGCGTTCTGAGCGGCTTGTGTGGCTGACCTAGCCGTTGCTGACGCTTCATTAGCTACGGATTCCGCTGACGTTACACGAGTACCCATCTGGGAGTACGCCTGATTAAGTGTCTGGTTTCCTTCATCGAACCAGATTCGGCTTGTATCGATATAGCTACTGGAACCGTTGATTTCCGTAACTACAGAGTCAATATCGAGTTTAGAACCTGAGATGTTCGCATTGTCCGCTACCATCCGATTGACGATCAGACCGTCTCCGAGCGCACCTTCATGGACACCGTGTGAATCATACAGTGTTCCTGTCCCAGTCTCATCCAAGATGGCAAAATTGAACTCACCGTTCGCATCCTTGCCTAACTGCAACCTGACGATGCCGTCTCCATCCGTAATAGACAGCGTGGAACCTTCGATGAGGAAACTTCCATCATTCGACCTTACTCTGAAGGTGTCCGTAATGATATCTCCTGCGGCAAGGTCATTGACTGTAATCGCTGTGGATACTATCTGTTTCAGGAAAGCAGTATCAATGCTTGCATTTCGCGCATTCAGGACGATTGTCTGTAAGTCTCCTGATACCGCATTCCCGGCAAGAAGTGATTTGATTGTAGCAGAATCTGTCTCAAGTACGGATATCCTAGCTTTTGCCGCTTCAAGATAATTCGTCTCGATTGTGCCAATCTCAGCTTCTACGGCTTCCAGTCTTCCTGTGGTCACTTCCTCAAAATTGCCGACTCTTGCATTGAGTGTAGTGATATTCGCCGCAAGGGCATCGAGATTCTCTATGCTTGCATATCGTATCTCAGCTTCATCTGCATCGAGTTTATCCGCAAGGACACGATTCACCACGAGGAGATCCGAATAATATCTGTCCATCATGCGGACATTGGGGCCTCGGAATCCGTCCTCTTCCTCTGTGGATGATGCTCCTTTGGCTTCGACTGTACATGTCAGACCACCGTCATATTCAAAGTCTATCGACATGCACGGCACCTTATAGGAAGTATTATTAAGGTCAACGACCGTGACGATGTCCCAAGGGTCAATCCGAGGATCGCCAAGGAATGTTACGGACCCGGGCATGTACTGGAAATTGCCAATCGACTTCCAGACTGTACTCAGCCTGTCCTGTGTCATGAACGGATTGGAAATGAAGATTCCTGCATTCCCGGAACCGGCAGTGTAGGATACCTTCGTTCCGTCTTCGTCCTCTTCTCCTGTATAGCATGTGATCTTCGTCAGGAGATACGGATAATCATTATGCTTGAAACTGTCCCAGTACCGATCAGGACGAATCGGCGCGGATGCATCGACATATCTTCCGATACGGATACTCCCATCTCTCTTACATACGGCGAAACCACCGTACAACTGAGCAATGTAAGACAGTACCTCTCTGCATGTATATCCTTCCGGTCTGACCATCGAGACATTCGTACTGCTGATTGCCGATACATCGAAGGATATTCCAGTCTTGTCGGTTATAACACTAAGTATTTCACCTACTGTAGTATTGACCGTTGTATCGCTGTTGGAGAACGGACGCTCCAGACGCATCATGTTGTCATAGGCAGTTACATGAGAAGTACCTTCATCCGTTTCAGGCTTTTCAGCAGTGAATCTTCCCATGCAGATTTCTTCTGTGGTTCCTGCGGATACCTCTGCCGTAAGATACAAATCGAAGGTCTGATTCTGGAGCCAAGTATTCTCCCCGGCAATATCCAAATCGACATACTGCGACATGCACGATCCGATAGAGAAATTATTACTGTCAGAATTGGAGCCACCATGCAGTGTGAACTTCAGGACATGGAGATCCAACGCAGTCCCATTCACCTTCAGGACGGCTCTGAACGACCTGCTATATTGAGATATAAATGTCCGAAATGCTGTAGACACTGACTGCATGGCAGACTCCTTTTCTTATCATTCCGTAATCATGAAATTGAGAATCCGATATTCCTCACCTGTGAATGCATCGAATCTTCCAGACGCATCCATAGCTTCCAGATCGCTCTCCGACACAGTCTGAATCACTGCTTCGACTTCGATATTGAGAAGTTCATCGATTGCTTTTGAACCCTCTTCATCAAGTTCCTCTTTGTCTCCGTATATCTCATCTCTCTGCGCATCGTATGTCTTTGCTGCGGATTCCAGATTCCGAAGATTGAGATCGATTGCCGTGAAGAGTTTCCTCGGCATTTTCTTCTTCAGAATCTGTCCTGACGCATTGAAGAACCGAACCATATCAAGATTCTTAATTTTCATTCAGATCAGCCTTCTCCTGTTTCTGTGGTATCTTCCGTGGTCGGCTCAGTGCCGGTTCCTTCACCTTCAGTACCTTCACCTTCTCCACCTTCAGCCGGAGTCTCCGCTTCCTCTGCGGCCTTACGAGCGCGTTCCAGAGCCACACGATCCTTCATGGCAGCGCGGAACTCATTCAGGAATGCCACCATATCATTCTTACACTCGTTCTCATTATCTCCGTATGTGAGGACATCGACCACACGGATCATGTAGTTCGGATCGCCGGTCTCGGCAATGGATGCTGTCATACGGATTACTTCCGTGTCATTGATTGTGGATCTTGCGGAAAGTGTTGAGGATTTTGAACTTGAATACATAGTATTGTCCTTTCTTTACTGTTCGATAAAGTCTACTGTTACTCCACTATATGTTTTTATGTCATTGACATATGACATTACAGGATATGAGGGAGTGCCTGCATACATCGTTCTCGTCTGCATGGAATTAGTTGCAGGATCCCAGAACTGCACTGCGAAGAAGGGTGGAGATACCGCTCCCTCGATGGCAATTGCCTCTGCATCCGTAATCGGAACGAATTCGGCCTGCAGTTTGTATTTGAGACATATCAGATCTCCAAGCATTGTTCCGTCAGCAGCCCTGCCTGTATTTGATGACCAAACTTTCTCATGTGTTATGGTCAATGCTTTTAAAGGGGGCATTTTAACACCCCCTACGAATAAATCACCTTTTGCCATCAGCCGAAAACCTCTCTGCCTGTGCGCTTCTGGTACTTCACGCCTTCTTCACGCATAACTTTGAAGAACTTATTAGCATCTCCCTGAAGCACGACCGTTGTTGTATTACCATTGCCACCACTGTTAGCCATAGCAGAAACTACTGCGTTATAAACAGCGGGTCCGACAGCAGATGCAATACTCTGTACAATCTGATCGTTGTTGGCAACGGCTGTACGACCACCTATGCGACCGACCATTTCAGGTCCTCTCTCACGAGCCATGAACAGCTGTCCCGGTTCCGGGAACCCACCACCTGCAAACATCGATATGTTCGGAAGGCTGAAAGCAGTTCCTGCAACGTCAATCGTGGAATAACTCACACTGAAACTTGGAAGCTGTACACCCCACAATTCGGATATTCCGCTGATAACTGATCCGATTATGTCAATCGCACCACCAAGGGGACCCGTGATGGAATCAGCAATACCAGAGAATACACTTCGGATTCCTGCAATGGCATTAGATCCGAATTCAATAATAGCGTCAAGACCTCGTCTTATTCCGTCTACTGCTGAATTGAAAATGCTCTTGATATCGTCCCAAATATCCGTAAAGAAATCACAGACATTTTGCCAAGTCGTATCCCAATCAATCCCGAATTTTGAAAGGAAATCCGACAGAACCTTATGGATTGTATCGAATACTGCCGCAACATACCGGTTGATGCTGTCCCAGATTGAAGTCCATACTTCGTTCAGACCCTGAAGGAATCCACTCCAATCCCCGGAAACTAATGATGTAAATGCCTTTTCAAGGCCTTCCATTACTCCGAAGATCATTTCTAAGAAATCTGCGATGCCTTCTAATACGAGCGTGATGATCGGGGCAAGCTGACTACAGAAATTGTCCCATACGACCTTTGCGAATGAGCAAAATCCGTTCCATATAGCCTGAATTACCGGAAGCACTGTCTCGAATATTACTTGGATTCCAGCAAGTGCTTTTTCGAACGTCCGTACTATAATGTCCCAGATTCCTGAAAGGGCTTCTTTCATCCTGCCCCAGGATTCGGTCACGTTCGTGCGGAATTCTTCGCTGTTCTTCCAGAGACTGACGATGCCTGCGATGACGAGTGCAATAGCCGCAATTACTCCTGCGACCGGAGCAGATATCCCCAGAAGGATTCCCTTAAGGGCAGTTACAAATCCACCACCTGCATCCAGTGCGACTCCAATGAGATTCGTACTGAAGAACGTCCCAAGAGCCTTAACCGCACCGCTGAGTATGCCAAGGATGATATTTCCGCTCAATGCTGCTGCAATGATCTTTCCGATAGATATAACTGCTTCTGTGGCCTTTATACCAAGATAAAGCTTCGCAACTTTTCCCCAGTCGACTTTCGAAAGTGCTTGGAAAAGCTTTCCGACAAGTTTATCCCAGTCAGTCTGGTCAATGATTGTCCCAAGGAGATCCGTAGTTGCGGTAACGATAGCATTGATTGCATTAGCAAGATCATCAGGATCGAAACTCTCAATGGCCGAATTCAGGAAATCTGAAATGCCCTGTCCAAGGCTCTTCCAGTCGACCTTTTCCGTGAACCATTCGATTTTATTAAGACCCAATGTGACCGCATTAACTAATGTCTTGCCAAGTTCTTCCCAATCAAGATTGGACACAAGATGGTTAAGAGAAGTAGCAAGTCCTTCAGCCCATGCTTTCCCGTTCTCAAATGCAAGTTCCCAGTTGAAACTGGTCAGAGCAGCATTTATGCCTGCCGCAATAGAATCACCCAGGTTGTCGAATTCGAACGTACTCGCAAATCCGAACTGGAATTCAAGCACAGTGTTGAGAGCATTTGCTATCGTTCTGCCAAGGTCGGTAAAAAGTCTCGGAGAGATCAATCCGTTAAGGAATTCAGCGAGACCGCTTCCAAACTTACGGGCTTTCTCGTATACCTTATCCCAGTTGATTGATTCCAGTGCATCTGAGATAGCATCTCCGATATACTTTCCAAGTTCACGGAGTGTGTTGATCTCGGATTCAAAGATGGATTTTGTCCTACGGACAGCGAGTGATGCCTCTCCACCGGCAAGACCACCACCAGAACCTGCACCACCACCAGAGCCAGATCCTTTACCAGAACCGCCACCGGAGCCAGAACCAGAACCGGAAGGTTCCGTCTGTTCTGCAAGCTTGTTGATCTCATCGAAACCAAGCAGTGTCCGTTTAAGTTCTTCTGCGTTATCAGCCGCTTCTCCCAGATTATCAGCTGCACCACCTGCACCGTCACCGATATCGTCTGCGGCTCCACCACCAGATGAACCAAGGTCATCCATAGTATCAGCCAAATCTCCGACATCATCGGATAAAGCACCTACGGAAGCGTCAAACTCCCACCCGAATATCTTTCCAAGAGCGTTAAGGACGTTTGTAGCGAACTTTATGATGCCAGACAGTGCAGCATTCATCGAATTGATAAATGGCTTTAAAGCCTGAATTAAGCCCTGTCCAATGATTGTCTGAAGTGCCTTGAACTGCTCCTTAAGGATGGTCACCTGGTTATGCCACGTTCCCATCGTTCTCTGGAAGTCTCCGTGTGCTGCAGAGGTCTGAGCAATGACATACTGATATCTCAGCATGGTCTTTTCAGCCTGTGTCATGGACTGGATATCCGCATCGATGCCGTTCTTTAATGCCCACTCCTGCAATGTAGCCTGAGTAAGATCGATACCATACTGCCTTAAAGGTCTTGTCTGACCTGTATATATAGCAGTCAGGTCCGTAAATACATCTTCCTGTGCGACATCGTAGAAGGATGCCATATCTGCCGCCAACTGTGTCAGGTTGACAGCCATATCACCCATAGCACCAGTAGCCACACCATATTCACGGCCCATTGCCTGAAGGTTTGCTATGGCACTATTCACCTGCGCATCCGTAATTCCCATCGCAGTTCCCATCGCCTGGAATCTAGACGAGAACTGTTTGAAGGACAATTCGGACATGCCGAGGGATTCTATGGTAGTCTTGGACATCTCCTCAATTTTCTGAGCGTATGATCCGAAGACATTATCGATTACGTTCTGTACTTCCGTAAGATTTGAAGCAAGTTCAATCGGCTGAGAAAATGCAGACCATACTCTCTGAAGAAGCCATATCGCAGAACGCAGTCTGAAGATAGCGAACGTCACATCGCGGAATGTAAGCTTCGATTCCTGAAGTGCAGGAATCACTCTGCCTGTAATAACGCCTGACAGCTTGAAGCCGGAATTATAAGCTTCCTTGAAGCCCTGACCGAACGCTTTTGCGCTGTCTCCAAGCAACGAGAGTATCCCGGACCCGGAACCGCCCAAGTCTCCGAAGGAATCTCTGTTCCCTACGTTCCCGGAAGTACGGACGTTTACTTCGGCTCCATTCAGTTGTGCAAGATTGGAAATAAGCTGTGCGATATTCTCGTTCGCAGACGGAAGTGCATTCAGCTTCTCAATGAGAGTGCCAAGCGCATCCGCAAGCTTCGGGATGTTATCGAGGGATTCCGAAGAAATGGTTCCCAGTTTAGAGAGATGTGTAACAAGTCTTCCAAGAGCCGTAACAGATTCCATAGGGACGTTCATTTTCCCTATGATTTCAGACAGCTGTCGAAGCGGCTCTATGATACTGGTAATGGACGATGCTTTTGCGTCCACACCCGAAGAGGAAGACATTCCGGTTGACATGGCGGCAAAGCTTTCGGATAGTTTCTTCGCCGCACTTGCTAATGTTCGCAACGACTTTGCGAATGTATTTATTTTTTCAGGATTGGATGCGCTCACCGACTCATTCAATCGGTCGAAACTACTCGCAAGGTTAGTCACATCCTGTGCATACTGACTTGCGGAAGAAAGTTTCTTGAGCGCAGTATCCATACGGGTCAACTGACTCTGCAAATTCGATATTGACTGAGCAGCTTTGGCAGTCGAACCCGTAATTTCAAGATAAAGCGAATCTATTTGCTGTGACATATTCCATTACCCTTATTACGGCGATAAAGCTTCTTCTGCCGCAATCTTCTTCTCCATGTCGGAATTGAATTTGTGGATTTCAAGAGCCATGAAGAAAGCTTTGACTCTCTCTTCCTTCTCCTGTTCATCCATCTCTGCGGCCTTCTGTTCCTTATGCTGTTGGAAGAAGGGTTTCTCGATGTACTTGTCATTCGACTTCCGACCAAGAATCACGTTCGATACTGCCGCACGGACGGCAATAAAGATGTATGATCCTTGTCTCCACATCTCCTCATCCTTCTTCTCCTGACGAATCGCATCTGCATCGATATACGGCTGAAGACGCTTCGGATTCATGTGCCAGAACTGTTCTTCCGTGACCCCTATCGCCAATGCTTCGGGCAACCATTCAGCAATCAGATACTCCCGTGTGGAATCGTAACTTAGCCGTCCTTTTCGTTCGGATCCGTTCCCGCTGCTGTCTCTTCCTGCGCTGTCCCCTTGCTGAGAGCGCGAAAAAAATGCGATTCTTCGATTCCGTAGGAGAATGCTTCCATGATGCCTGTCAGGTCACCGCCATTTGTTACGTGTCTCTCGATCTCGATTCCTGCCGCCTGAAGGTCATTGTTCATATAGAGCGAAAGATAGGCTCTTGCCGCTGTCATGGGACGCTGTGCAAGCTTTCCGAGAGAAAGACCGGCATCTTCCAGATCTGCGATTGCATTGAAATCGAGTTCACGAGCAATATAAGTTTTCCCGTTGATAGTAAAGTTCGGGACTTTCTTCTTGATGATTTTTGCCATGATTTTTTTCCCTTTCCACCTTGCCTAAATACAAGGAAAGGGGGGCATGACCCCCCTTTTTAGCGTTGATTAGATGTTAAATTGCGTTACGCCGGAGCGACCGCTTCGTCAAGTCCGATAAGCTCATCCACGACAATGCCGATCTCAACAGTCCAGAGAGAATTCTGGGATGTCTCCGGGATCGGGAACTTGGTCGGCAGATATCCTGCAACGAAGAATGCATTCGTCATAGACGGATGATAGATCTCGAACCATGTTCTCTTATTCGCCGCTCTGGCGGTCGCAGATGCAGTAAATGCCGCCTCCCACTGAGTGATTGTCTCGGAAGTGACGTTCACGGTGACCGTAAATGTTCCACCGCTGTCTGCACGGCCCATTACGTATCTCGTAACAGCATCCGTGAGTGCAGAACTGTCGATGGCTTCCGGATCCATGGAAAGGCCGCCGATTCCGTTGATTCTGTCAAGTGCAGTAAATGCTTCGGGCTTTGTTCCGACCGTAGTCTCAACAGCATAACCAAGGATAACACCCAGTGTTGAGAGACCAGAAATTGTAGCTGCCATAAGGATTCACCTCATATCTTTCATAGCATGTTGTTTGTTACATCAAAAAAGTATCGTCTGCTCCGAATGTCCGTATGAATCGGGCAACCGCCCTGTGATTCGTTCCGTCAGACATGTATATCGGAACTGTCGATACACTGAATCGCATCTTCTTCATTTGAAGGACAATCTCGTTCATGATGATTCTCACATCATTTTCATTCGTGTTGGTTTCTACGTCAGCCTGTATCGTTTCCTCAACGGCATTGACGTATCTGTTGTCGATCGTGTTCCCTATCTCAGGGTACTGGTCTTCAGTAAGATAGACTGTCGGATACACAGGCACATCATTGACAGAGTCTGTCTTAACGAACTTGATTGTCGGATATTTAGTTTTCAGACGTTCCGTCCCTCTGACTTTCAGGACGGTAAATACCTTCGGAAGAATTTCCGTAAACCATAATTCGTTAGTTGCCACGGGAGACCATCACTTTCTTTGCTGATGTTCTTGCGCTACGCTTGATTGCCTTAATAGCATTCTGCATAGGCATCGTTGCTTTAGTTCCGTGTGTGATTTTTCCACCGTAATGCCATCTGTCTAACCGTCCAAGTGAATGACCGTTCTTGTCACGATATCTGGATGGATACGAACCTATCGTTGTCGGAACGCTTATCGTATTCTCTCCGAGCGGTTCATGCGGAGTACCACCGACCGGACCGTTGTAATGAATACCGGCTCCGAATTCAACAAACATTACGTCCTTGCCATGTATTGTCATATGCACTTTAGCAGTCCCATTTGCGACAGATACGACATCGTGCGTGATGGAATGAGACTTATCGGCTCCTGTAGCCTTGTTATAGTGTGAATCGGCTGTCCGTTCGCCTGATTGGCTGAGAGACAGTGCAATATCACGACAGGCATCATTCAGGAGCCACTGTTTATATCTCTCCAGTTCAGCAACCATATCCTGAATATGATCGATGTCGCAGGATATCTTATATCGCGCCATTCTTCGATACTCCGTTCAGAAGATACAGTGCAATGTTCTGAGATTCTGCCGCTCTGCCGACTATGTAATCAGCAGTCTTGACATCTACGCTTCCATCTTCAAGCCGACCTACTGCACCTGTGTGCCACAGATACGAACCTTCTCTAAGCGGAATCTCTCCACGGTTCATCAGGAGCAATGCATCGTAGTCTGCGACATTGATTCCGTAGAATTCATATTTCGCCTTATTTCCACGAGCATATGATTCAGTACCGACAGGCTGAATATTCCCGATGAATTCAACAGGTTCTCCCCACACACTATGCGGAATCCCTGTATCGACATCGTATACAACGCCGTCAATCTCAATCGTTGCCGTAGAACCGTCAAGATCCGTATGAGAATAGGTCGTACTCGCATCCTGAAGCAGAGTATATTTAAGGACCTGCTTATTCTTAAGTGCTGTGCGCATATTGGCTCTTACTCGACTTCAGGAAGTCCTGCGACCGATGTAAGCATACTCAGTATCCCGGCAAGGATGGATGCTGAGACCACCATCTTCCAGTCCACGGAAGACATAACAGCACTTGTTCCAATCGTAGCTACTGCGGTCTGGGCAATCGTCTTCAGACTGCGGATTCCTGCAGCACAAAGCCACTCTTTAGTAAAAACGCTCTTCATGGTTTTATCCCCCATTCAGTCGTTGTTCCACAGTATCGACACGGTGAGTCAGTGATTTCAGCGATTCCTCAGTCTTGATAAGTCGGTCATTATGAGCCGATATATCTTTCCGAAGTTCTGCCACTGAATCTCTCGTGTCTCTACTTGTTGCTAAAACATCATTAAGTTTCTCGTCCATGCGAGTTTCGGAACGGATCCTGTCTTCTCTGTCATGCGAATCAGCAAGCCGATTTCCGCGTAAGCCCATGTACACGGCGAACGCCACGGATACTATACTGATCACAATCCGAAGCCACTCCATAGCATTCTGAGTCATAAGATTATCTCTCCATTGTATTATCAGCCCCTTCATGCACATTAAGCACATGACCCCTAAGATGCATTCGTAAAGAATGACATCCTGCACCAATCCGCTCTTTTTGTTCACACTATCCTCGTCAGAGGAACGATGCCGTTGAACAGGCGGTCTCTATCTCGATAAGTTCTCGTTGTAGAGTTCTCTGTAGACGAAGTCTGGAATTCAATCCCAATCGTGTTGTAATCGAAAAGAGCCAGATTAGCGATATGCGAATAATACTGAGAGAGATCCTGTGCAGAACGCTCTTCCGTATAGCAGGACGGATATTTTCCACCGTACTTCACTGTCCGTGCTTGCATTACTTCCTTGAAAGCAATGTTGACCTTAGACTGAAGGACGGATGCATTGTACCCAGGCTCACCATTCAGCTGTGTATCAAGGTCCGTAAAGACCTGCTGTTTGAGCAGTGAGAGCGTGTCTGCCATAATCCATCACCCTTTCCGTCTCGTAGTACGTTTTCTCACAGGTTTCTCGGCTGTTTCGGTTTCTTTTTCTTCCTGTGCAGGCTCCTCTTTTTTCTCGGGAGCAACTACCACGAAACCGCTGTCCAAAAAAGCAGTGAGGGAATTTTCATCCCCCACTGTATAACGAATACCGTCTTTTTCAACGATTGTTACCATAATTTCCACCCTTTAAAGGCTTATCAGTTCTGTGCGTAGTAGGTCGTTCCGGTCACAACGGTCTCATCCGTTGTCAGCGAATAAACATCGCCGCTCTTGGTGTACCAACCCTCTGCACTCGGATTCTCAGTACCTGTCGGAGTTACGGCAGAGTATGTAGGAGCCGCAGAACGATGTACGCCGATCGCATCAGCCTTGGCATTGAGGACGAAAGCATCATACCTGATTCTGCCTTCGACAAGTGCGCCGTTGATGCCGGGAGCATCCTCATGGATCTTATAAGTCTCAAGTTTGATCGGTGCGACCACCGCTACCGGATTGACGATAATGAAATCAACATTGGTCGGGAAGTAAGATGTCGGAGCCTTAACGATTGCGACACCATCGACCTCACCAACAACGCCGTTGATTGCGATCTGCGTAGCCATATCGCCGCGCTTTACGAAAGCTTCATCCTGCTTGATCTTATTCAGGAAGCCCGGAGTAACAAGGCAACGTCTGCCGCCGACCGGAACCTTTGCATCGTCAAGGATCTCCTGGACTGCAAGGAATGCGGCATATGCTGTGGAAGTAGTTGTAGATGCTGTTACGACATTCGCACTCTTCGCATTGGCAACGATCTTTGTGATGCGATATTTATCGACTTCCGGGATGACAACCTCGTTGATCTGACGGGAAAGTGCCTTACCGGCTTCCATCGTGAACATTGTGTCATCATAGGACTTCCTGTCGATCGTGAATGTGAAGGATCTGTCCTTCTTGATCTTCAGTTCCTGTGCGTTGTTCTGAAGTTCAGACGGAGTGCCGTACCGGGATGTACCAGTCAGCGAATAGTTGTTCATTGCCACTGTCGGGATGCTATAGACCTTGACGGTCTCGACACCGATCCAGTCATACTGATCGGAAATAAAGCCGCCCGTAAGGGAGCCAAGCGTAAATGCTTCGTCAACTATCGGGGAATACTTTAATGCATAATCAATAGCCATATCTGTTTCACCTCATAAAAAAATTAATATTTCTTCATTTCGCTCTTAAAGCCCAAAATGAAGGGATCTGTGTCTGTCCCAGTTCCTGCGTTGATATCGGGACGGGACTTGAGCCATTTTGCCTTCTCGGCTTCGATTGCCTGTGCCGTAGCCTGAGACTGGAGTTCCATGTATGTATCCATGTCTCCGTCAGCAAGTGCAGTAGCACCCTTCTCTGCGAGTTCCGCAGTCCATCCCATCTTGAGATGCTTGGATGTTCCCTCGTAGATCTTCACCTTCCGCTCAAGCGATGCAACACGGGTCTCTTCCGCAGCTTTCTTCTCTGCAGCTTCCTCGGATGCCTTTGTCTGAGCATCGAGTGTACTGCGGTACTTCTTCTTCCAGTCAGCCGCTTCAGATGCATTCTTGTCGGATGCCTTACGCATCTTGGCAAGTTCGTTCATCAGTTCCTGATTCTGTGCCGTGACCTGTGCAAGCATCTCCTCTGCCGTCAGGTTCTCGTTCTCTCCTTCCGGTTTGGAAGCCTGAGTTTCCGTAGTGTTATCCTGCACGTTCTGCTCTGTCATCTCGATATCTTTGTTGTTATCCATAAACTGGTTCTCCTTGCGATTTACGTCTTCTCTGACGGTTTCTGAATGCGATTAACGTCTTCTCTGACGTTCTGTAAGGTATCGTCCGCGAAATTTGTAAAGCGTCTTCTCTGACGCTGATTTATAATAAACGGACATGTCATGCCCGATTTATTTTTAGCTGAAGGTCAGCCAACAACGGCATCCGCAAGTCTCTTCCGGTGCATCGACATCAGGGTCTCTCGGACACATCATGTAAATGCCGCCCACATTGAAGTACTCATCAATCGGGATCCGTTTTCCTTCAAGTGTTCTGTGCGTAGGCCGCACTTTCCAGTCACGCATCGTATGCCATGTCTTGTATTTTCTGCCTTTCCTGACAGCTTCCTGCATCTCATCGTGATTGATGATGCCGTTCGTTTCGTCTTCCGCAATAAGCATCGCCCGGTCTTCTGAACGGAAGTACGGATTGCTGAGATTCCGTAGTGTGGAATCGTTTATCTCCTTGGAGACACGTTTTACGTAATCGGACATCACAGAATCTATGATGACGTATCCTGTGATGACCTTCATAATTCCGTCTTCCAGTACCTTCTGTGCGGAATTTTTGAGGATATCTCCCCGGAATGTCACAAAGTCGATGAAATCATCGAGGAAAGCCAGGTATTCCATCATGGCTTCAAAATACCTTTCAGCCAGTTCCTCTCTGCGTTTCCGTCTCTGAGCGGAGATGTTCATCGGCTTGTAATATTCCTCAATCGGTTCCGACCTTCTCTCCATCTCAAGGCGGTTTATTTCGTCAAATTTTAAAATCGACACACTTCATCACCCCTTGATGTTCGGAGAATTGGAAACCTGATCCGATTCATCCTGACCCATTCTGTCAGCATTCGGAGCGCGTTCACCTATGCCGCCGTCTCCTGTCTTGTTGACGTTGTTCCTGTACCATCCGTAACCGTTGTAAGCATCCTCATTTGAGCGTTCATTCTTCTCAAACGTTGCCTTGATATATTTCTCAAGATACGGTTTGGAATCCAGATAAACCTGTTCAGGATCCGCAAAAGCATTCATCTCCTTGATGAGCGGCTTCGGATGCAGACCATGAGATATTCCTGATGCGAAGAAATTCATCTTGGAGACAAGTTCGTAGTTCTTCTGACGCTTGATACTAGGCATTACATCCATAGCTTTCAGCTTGCGAAGCTTACTTCCGACCGGAACATCACTCGATGCCCTGATGGCCTGAAGGACTACTCTTACCTCACGCATCTTGCAGGATTCCATGATCAACTGCTGCCGTGCGGCAGATACTTCTGCATCATCCCATCCAGATGCGGCAGATGTGGCAATACCTGTACTGTTCTCGGAATCGGCTCTCTGCGGAACATGGCATTTCTGAAGGATCAATGCTCTCCGGGCAAGGATGTTTTGCAGCATTCCCTCGTAGTCATAATCGATGCTCAGAGGTGCTATCTTCGGGTCCTTACCGTCTCTGGTCGTGGATGTTTCAAGCCAATCCCCATCGTTCGGATGTTCTACTTTCTCCACTGAATTTCCGTCAGCATCCGTCTCTTCGTAGGTCGGGAATTCAACGTTATTCGCCCACCATACCGCGTTCGTATTCTGTCCGACATCGTTGGTGAAATCCGAAATAAGCTGATTCAGATTGTCCATCTCGGATATCTGACGTTCAAAGCATCCCATACGGTCCGCAGAACGTGTCCACTCGACAATCGGAATAACTCCCAGCGGATTGAATTCTCCGCTCCGTTCACCCTCGTAGTACTGGGCATTCTTGGAGTCAAAAATGAACCTCTCATGCTCCGTAAATGCGTCTATATGCTTGTTTCCGTCACGGTCGATACTGTAAGTCACTCCAAGCATAATCTTGTGTCCAAGACGCGATGAGCGCACCACAAAGGAGAACCTGGGGTCGAGCGCACAGATGGAAATATACGGATCTCCCTCGACATACTCTTTGTTGATGTCGATGAATTCATAACCGACTCCGCAGATCTCAACGAACCGTGCAAGCTTCTGGTACTCTTCTGCATAAAGCGCAATAGCATACTGCTCATTCAGTTCGGCAATGCTCTCAGGCTCTTCCTTTCCACCGTCATTCTCACCACGCTGAACAAGGGTTATCGGCTGACCGTAGATGAATCCAAGCTTGAATTCCGTAATCTCATTCGCTACGTTGTCAACGCATCTCGCATCGATATCCTTGCGATACGTCTTCTTGCGGTAATTCGTCTGCTTCCCACCTTCGTAGCGGATCAGGTAATCAATCACCTCGCTGTTTTGTTCGTGGATAGCGAAAGAATCAGCCAAGACCTTTATGATATTTTTTGAGTTTATTTCCGGCTCATCGGTATAGATGATCGTCCTTCCGATGCCGTCAGCATAATATCTGTCGTAGTTCATGAGAAACGTACTCCGTTAGCCAGTCTGACCTGTTTGCATTCCTTGAAGGCCATCGTCTTCTTGTTCGGATCGTACCGGCCTGCTATCCCACAATGTCTACATCGGATTGGATGGTTAATCCCGGAATGTACTTCCCGAGTTCCCAATATCCGCTTGCATTTGGGACATATCACTGTCTTGTATTTGAATTTCATAGGCACTAAAAAAGAACAGGCATGCACCTGTTCTTCGTCCTTTGCTGTTATTCCACTGTAACCGTAGCAGATTTTTATGTGACAAACGTGACACTTTTCATTTTTCGCCAAATTCTTTCCGCAGAAATCGCCCGAAAGCCTGTCTTACGCTCTCTTCCGTATAACCATTGCCCATGCTCTTGGCTACCTGAGACCACTTCATCCCGTCCATGCATCGAAACGTCACGATACGTCTTGTGGCAGGATTCTTGATTCCACAAATGAATCTCTGCACTCCTGTCCGTTCAGAGGATAGTTCCAGTTTGCGGTCAGCCAAAAGGGCATATTCATTCTCGATGTGGCATTTCTTCGTCAGAAGGACGGTCTTGCACTTCTCGTACTCAGGGACCGGCACTCCCTCGATGATGTACCCTTGCCAACCGCCCTCACCACCTTTGACCTTATCGACAACAAAGTCACCATTCTCGATGTCCGCGATCCGTTTCTTCAACCGCTTGATATCCTCGGACAGCTTACTGATTCGGGCTTCTATGTCGGATATCTCGTCTATCAATTCGCAGTAATTGACTAATACGGTCTTATCTATCACAGTCTGCCACCTCTCGTGATTTTCGTCTTATGCACGTTTACAGGATCCTCGACAACCATTGCAAGCTGAGTGATTCCGTCAACGGCATCATCATGCTCATTCTTGCCAATCGTGACAAATGTTGTCATCTCATTCATGGCGCGTTCGTAATCGGCAGTGCGCTCATAGGCATCCGTAAATACTTCGCTGTCCGCAGTCTTTCTCTTCGGCTGAAGGAAGTAGAATTTCCGTTTGATGTCACCTGAATACGCTTCAATCTTCGTGGTCTTCTCCATCGTATTCGGTGCTTTCTTACTTGTGACCGAACACTTGTAGTTCTGGTTCGCAAGTTCCTTCTCCACGTAGTCCGCGTACATGTCACCGCCGTTGTTCCCTTCAAACTGGATCTGACGGATACCGTGCCTGATAATCGCAGCAACGACCATCGGAATCGTAAATTCTTTCGGAGCCGTAGAGAAAATCCAGTCGATGATGTACACACTTCCGTCTTCGAACTGTCTCCCAATCGGCATCGAGAGCGAATCCCCACCGCCGAAAGCGACATCACATGCAGATACGACTTTTGAATCTCCTTCAGGCAGGATTCCGTTGAAAAAGCGCAGTTCGTCTGGTGGGAACAGAAGACCTTCTCTGACGAATGGCTCCTGCTGATATTTTGCCATCCATTCGGGTCTGTCGAGTTTCTCTCGCATCTCTCGGTAATACTGCGTAGAGAATCCGTTAATGTCATACTGGAAGTTCGACTCATCCGTCACAAAATCAAGCGCAGGGATCTTTAGGAAATGGTATTCCGGGTTATCTCCGTACAGATGACGCATCCTCTCAAGCGGATCCATTACGTTCCACAAAGTGCCGACCATCAACTCTCTTGCACCATCGTTCTTACGGTCAACCATCTTGTTCAGGTATTCCTGAAAAGTGTTCTCCATACGGATTGGTGAGAGTGAATGCTCTCTGTCTCGGATTAAGTCATCGACATATAAATATCCGTCCTGCGAAATATCTACCGCACCTGTCCACGTACCGTCTATACCTCTACATGTCAAAGTATTAAACCGATCAGGCCGCCCCAGGTTGACGGTAAGTTCTTCAGCTGATTTGTTCTGGAGCATCTGGTTCTTCCCGGGATGCATCCGAGAGTAGATCGTCTTGAAAGTATATTCGTCCGTAGTGATGAAGTTCAGGAACTCGTTGTAGAATCCCTTGGCAAGGATTCCAGAGTGTCCACCCATCGCATTATGGCTGTTCGGTCTCATACAGGCTATCCATGTCAGGAAGAACATACATGCCGTAGACTTCCCAGTTCGCGCAGGAAGCGATACTCCGAGAAACTTATACTTTCTGTCCTCAAGTGCCTGAAGTTCACTGACCACCCGATACAGTGTCTTTCTTCTCGGCTCATAGAACTTTCTCTCATACGGCCTGTCCTTCTCCATGTAGAGGATAAAGGAGTCAAGGCTATACGGAGTCTCCCACAGCAGATAGTCATCATACAGTTCTCCGTATGAATCATCCTCTGTCTCGATGTGCTTCCTGATGCACAGCTTCTTAGCCCAGTTCGCAGTAGTTATCCAGAAGTCTCTGTGATGACGGATCTCTCCTTCACTTTCGGCTCTCTGACACATGGCCAAAAGATCCGATAAACTGGAGTAATCTGCTCCGTGCTGTTGGATATATGCAGTTATTCGTCTAGCAGTTCCTTCACGTACAAACAGATTCTTTATTTCTCTCAATCGTAAATACCGTGGATAAAAGTTAGACTGCCCAGATTTACCGGGCAGTCACAGAAAGGAAGGTAATGTGAAAAAGAAAGCAGGTGTGTTGTGTTGCAATATTTTTAAGGGGAGTCCCTCTGGGGCAACCACTCCCAGAGGGAAAGCCATCGGCGGTCGTGAACCGCCTTATCAGCACTACAGCTAATGGCTGGAGGATCTCGTATGAGTAAAAAGTACTGACGAAATCTAAATTCAGCGTAACACATCTGGAATCTTAAACAAGGGTTAATTTTTCAAAAAGCCAAGCTAACGTGCTGTTCAATCACCAACCTTGATACACTTGTTCTGCCACTTCTTGTAAGCATCGAGGTACATCTCATGCTTATCGCCGTTGTATGTACACTCGTAATACATGCCGTCTGAGACGGTCGTACTCAGTAAAGCCTTGTGGTTCTGAAGTGTCTTGCAGTACCACACCACGAATACATCGTCCAGTGTGATATGCCCGTTCTTGTCAGTCGAATCGGCTCTCGTGTTGAAATATTCAACGATCTGCTCCTTCGCAAACTGAATAAAATCTTTGCTCTGTGATAAATCCATAGTTTACTCCTTACAATTTGAATCTTATGCCGGTGGAAGAGCCGTCATGTCATTGAACGTTGCCCAACCGACTACACCATCAGGCTCACCGTCTTCACCGCCGATATTCGCCCCTGCCGCAATCCGAATCCGCTGATACTCCCTGACCGCATCATCTGTCATCGTTCCGAAATCGCCATCAAGGTCACCGTCATAAAGTCCACGGGCTTTCAGGATTTCCTGTACAAGCAGGACGTTCGTTCCAGAGTCCCCAATCTTACAGGGATAAAAAATCACTTTCTTCATGTCCACCTCAATTGAAATCGTATCGTCAACATTTGCTGCCGCATCGTAGTTGGGTCTTCCGAACCCGTTTACACGATTACTACCACCGACTTCCGCATAACTGTATTCGTGTCTTGCTACGGAACCGCCGTTTGTCGTGAAGCCGTCGAAATTCGAATTTCCTTCGATCGTGCCGAAGGTCTGAGTGTTTCTGTCTACCCACTCGACAATTCCTGTATGGCATATTCTCGACCGTCCCTCGGAAGAGACATATCCGTAGAAGTAAACCACATCCCCGGGTTCCGGTTCCGTATACCATCTTCCTGCGTTCTTGAAGTACTGCGCTCCTGTCGGCGTATAGGATGTCAGCACTCCGTTATCATCCGTATCGCAGAGAAGCTTCTTTGCATCCTCGATACTCCCACCACAGGTAATTGCAAACATCGAACAAACGAACAGCTGACACCACTGCCAAGGCTTTATTCCGTATCCGCAAATGACCGAGAAAATCGTATAGTTCCCGTCACCGGCATCATCGAAGAAATCCATCAGGTCCGCAGATGCATGGTTCTTCTCTCGGTATCCGATCCATGCCCTAGCCTGCTCAATAACGTCCTGTGCCGTAATATTTGCCATCAGCCCACCTCAATGATCACGCCGTCAGGTTCAATGCTCTCCGACATCTTCGGGAGCCACAGATAATGCTGATTCACATATCTTGGTGTCCCATCAGGATTCACCCACGGCATATCAGGATACCTTACATACGGCTGAACATCTTCAAGCCATCTGCGTTTGTTTCCGAGATCGTACCTGTCTACGGTTCCGTCAGAGTGAAGGTGAAGATCGTAGCATGTATGGTTGACATGTACGGTTCCCTTATGCTGCGGAAAACACCACTGACTGATTGTCGCATGTGTCCGTCTGATGTCTCCATCCTCTGTTACCCTGAATCCGAGTGACGGAAGGAGCATGTCCAACTGGTCACAGTTCAGCGGCATATTCACCAGTCCGAGAAGATATAAGGCTCTCAGCACTAGACCTGTGCAATCAATTATGCCGTCATCTCCGACCGGAAAGGACCTGTCAGTAGATCCGTATTCAAGTCTGTTGTCTCTTGCAAATTCATACGTCTGCCGTATGGCATCCGTTAATTGTTCCTCGTAAAGCATGTATTTTTCCTCTCAGGCGGCAAGAGAGTGAACCTCGCCGCCCTTTATATGCCCTTCTAACGTCCTGTGGAGCCGAATCCGCCACGATTTGTGTTGCAGAGGTATTGCACCTCGTCTAAATCAATTTTGCCCTGTACAGGCTGAATACGGAACTGTGCGATCCTGTCGTATTTGTGAATCTCCGTATCCGTCACAGCGATTGCCGGGAATCTCCAGATATCGCTGTCTCCGCAGTACGCATTATCAATAACTCCGACCGAATTTGCCTGAAGGATGTGATACCGCTTGTATGTACTCGACCTCGGAACGACCAGTGCTTCGTATCCGTCAGGAAGTTCTATCGACACTCCGAGAGATATCAGCCTGAAATCCCATGCTTTCATGACCACATCTTCCGCAGCCATCAGGTCGATCCACTCACCGGCATGAGCCTGAGACAGTTTGATTCCGTCATCGTGATACTTAACCCTGATCTTCATTCTCCACCTCGGCCTTAATGTGATTGTGCGTCCAGATAAGACACATCAGGTTCCAGACGAACGCTCTGTCGTGCGGTTCATCGTCCCATCCGTCAAGATACTTCATGTAGTGCCTGATCGCTGAATCGATGTAGCAGGACTCCGGCAGTCCTTTCTGCCAATTGTTCTCGCCGTACTTCTTGGCACCGTCCTCAAAGTGCTTTGCGACTTCAAGCATCAGGTTCGGTACTGTCCGATCGGTCCGCTGTGCAAAGTACTTGACTGCACATGCCAGGTATCCGGGCTGTCCAGTCTCGATGTATCTCATGACCGCTGCAATAACAGTGTCTCCGTCAAGGACCATCGATAATGCATCAAGCGGCATCAGGTCGAATCGTCCTTTGCCCTCTACGATGTCCCGGACTGCTCCAGTATCAAATTCTCGTCTCAATCCCGAATCAAGTATCTCAGCCAATACCAAATATCCTTTCCGCAATTCGCCTTGCCATCTCTGAGAGTGTCCTTGCTACAGTTCGGTTTTCATTCAGCGCAGATTGTATCGATGCATCAAATCCGCTCCTGAAGTCCTCATCCGTCTTGTAAGCTTCCACGAGTACCTTGGATGCCATAGTGATTGGCATTGTCGGATCCGTACTCAGCTTCGCCCATCTGGTGACCTTACCCCTTGCTTTCGGAGTCCTGACGTTATCCCACCAGTCATCCTTCACAGATTTTTCCGATACGCTCACATACTGGGATACATCCAATCCGTCAGGAGTCATGACCAGAAGATGATCGCTGACCTCGAACGGCACTCCCATGCTGTACTCTGTATGCAGTTCTGGAATCTCCGTAGAATCATGCCACTCAATCGTCTCAAACATTCTCAAAAGCACCCCCGTCCATTTATTGACGATATATATTAACAGATTCCGAAAGTTAAACAAGAGCCAATTTCCGTAGAAATAAAAAAGGCAGTCATAGTCTGACTACCCTTGTTTTCAGAAAAGTGCGTAACGTTACCGTAACGTTACAGTGACGTCACCGTGACGTCACTTTGTCTTATTCTTATTCTTATTCTATATCTATATATAATATATAGTCTTTATATCTTATCTAGACTATATATCTTATTAAGTCTTAGACCTTATTAGAATATAATCCGTATATATAATATCCCTATATCTTATAAGTCTATATATAATATTATCTATTATTTTGAAATATATAATATTTATATATACTAGAATCAGCCCAAAATTCGTAACGTTACGTGACGTCACTGCCCTACAAACAGCACTTTTACTGTACGGATTTAGTGCCAGATCCGTATGTAAGATAGCCTGAGCAGATGATTTCTCTGTACGGAATGTGAATCTATAATCTTCTACGGAGTAATATAATACAGTCTCTTAGAATATTATTCATAATCTCAGTAAGAGTAATAAATATATAATTATTATCCTAGTAAGTAATTGATGTATTGAATATTATTCATAAATCCTATGTATATATAATATTACTCTGTTTTTA
>OCTX012207304.1_pt1 | contig 32386 bp, 23 predicted proteins | sample 1539691 | NCBI WGS metagenome assembly OCTX01 (sample SAMN02144231, study PRJEB22623) | gut metagenome | biome: sheep rumen | host: Ovis aries | place: New Zealand
TGTTCAAAATTAGACATACCAAGAATTTCTTCTTTTGTATTTAATGCAACACCACGAATATCTACATCAGAATTTTCATTGTTGAGTCCGTAGGCATAACTGCCACCGAGACACAAAAGTGCAATCCTATTTCCGAGGTGTTCATTTGTTCTTAAAAAAGAATACTCGTCACTGAGCACCTTTGCTACGATATCGGGATGTGTATTTCTGAATTTTTCTCTAATTTCAAACATGGTTTTCTTTCTCCTTATTTTTATACATTATAATTATAACATAAATTTTGGAGTTTGTATATAAGAAATATAAGAAAAGTAGTTTTTCAACTACTTTTTAAGATACTGAAACATTTCTTCGATGGTATCCATGAGTGGATATCTTCGGTTCAACGGTTCACAACTGTTCTTGGCAAACAGACGATTTACCATATCGACATACATCGTATATTCTCCGTCATTTCCCATGTAAAACTCATTCCACTCTTCTTCTGACAGATATTTCTTCAAATCTAATTGTTTAATTGCCAGATTATCGAAGGATATAACCTTGAACCAATTTTCGTCAATTATCTTTCCGAGATTTTCATTGAGATATGTTTTATTTATTTCGATACGGTGGTCAACATCGTGTTCTTTGAAATCTTTTCCTCGTCTGAATTCCTTATATCCAAGAATAAGAATTTTAAGGCCGTGAAATGCAAGTTTCTTCAACTGTTCTTCAGTTACAATACCGTTTATTACATGGATGACAGCATTTGGAAATTTTTTTACTTTTTCGATAAATTCATCGGTTGGTTCAACAAGACTGATACCGAGACCATAGATTAGTTTATCACTGACGAGTTTTTCTATACGGTCGAAATCCCTTTCAAAATGAACCTGATTGACAGTCATTGAAGGAATAAATTTTCTATCTTTGCAACAGAGCAAAAACTCATCGAAGTCTGGATGTTCAAGAACATTTCCACCTCCAATAGCAAGTTCTGTATATGGATGCAGACAGTCGAGAAAAGAAGGACTAAGAATATCTCCATGTCTATCATTCGGTCTGCTGTCTTCATGACAAAAAGGACAACCTCGGTCACAACTGTTGGTTATCTTAATATCCATACTTTCAACGGTATCGGGAGTAAGATTATCCAAATCATTTTCCCTTATCTTTGTACCATCATCGAAGATTGTTACCATATAATTTCCGTTTTTATACTGTCCTAAAATTTTCATTTAAATCCCCCTTACAGGAAAATTATATCACATAAAAATATCTTAGTCTATAGTTTTTAATCGTGACCGTATAATCCAAAGGCTACAAGATTTTCACCTTTTTGTGTTGTAAATCTCTTTACATAGGTTTCCTGATAATCACAATTACACCAACTGTCATAGGAATAAGGAATATCGTATCCACAATATGTTGAAAGATATTCTTCGATTGCAGCATCACTAAAATCTGTCATTCCCTCATTAGACATTGCTTCTTTTGCCAATTTATATGTTTCTTCTTTTGACATAAGTATTTCTTTTTCTTCATTGTAATACATTTCACCTGCAACGAACTTGTCAAATTCTTCAGAAGTACATATTGCAATTGAATGTGTGCTTGAACTGTTTGTCTCAAATACTGCTCTTCTTATCTGTTTCATACTATAACTCCCTATAGGCATCATCATCGAAAACATCATGATAACTTTCATCCTTCGATTCGATGGTAATTTTTGGATTGAATATTATTTCTTTCATTTTCTTCTTGAATTCTTTTTCATCTTTCATATTGTTTAATCCGAAAACCTCAACGATATATTTATTCTCATCATAGACAGTATCCCAGAAAGAACATGTATCGGAACTGACATGAAAGGCTATCTGTGTTCCTGTTTCTTTTTCTATTACTTCTTTCAGCCACTTAAATGGGTCAAGGGCAAATAAATCATTTCCGAACTCATTAAGGTCATCCTCATCGAGATTTTCAACATCCCACCAACCGTTGATTCGGTTTTTCCATTGAGGCATATCGGCAAAGTCATTTTCCGATTCGTGACTGACAAGCATATGGACAATGAATCTTGTTTTATTTACTTCAGTACGATAGACGATGACGTCAGTAAAATTTTCACTTCCATCTGCGGAAGGATTTTCCAGAGGATATATATCGAATACTTCTTTCGAATTTCGTGGAAAATCATTAAAAATAAATTTACGTATACCAATGGTAATACTGTGGGTTGAACTACTGTTTGTTTCAAAAACTGAATGTCTTATCTGTTTCATTTAAAATCCTCTTAAAATTAATTTTTCATGTGTTGGATATTTAATTTCAAAATCGAAATCTTCTCTGACAATTTTCCTGATATATGGAAGTACAAATCTATCATAGTATATAACCTCATAGTTATAAGGTTTAAGTTTTTCGATGAAGAATTTTTCAGGCATCGCAAAATAGTTTTCCACACATTCACGACTCCAATTTTCTTCGTAACGATATTTCAACAGATAATGAATCAAATCATTTTCTGTAATCTGCTTATTTTTTAAAAATCTTTGTTGAAAATCATCGAATAGTTTTCCATGCTTATTTTTTCTTATTTTCTCAATATCCTTTTCATCAGCAGGAATATCTCCGAGAAAAGAACTTGCCATATCACGAATGACAATATATTTAAAATGATGTTCTACAGTAAATTCATTGATAATAGAATCAATTTCTATTTTGTCACAGTAAGAAAAAATTTCATGCCAGACTGAACTGAATAACAACAATGTTTTATCTGTCATATGAGCACAGGCATCGGATAATTTTGTAAAATATTTTGCCTTAGGATAATTTCTCACTGCTAAATCCAACATATCAATAGAATTATCAACTCCGATTTTATTCCATTGATTTGGAAGGAGTTTTAGAATCTGACCATCGGCACAACCGAAATCAATGACAGTATCAACATCGTTGATATCAATATTATCGAGGAAAAATAATTTATCCTCAATTCCAGCAGTCATTCGAGAATTATATACATCATAATCAGTTAGTTTATTCATTTACAATTTCCTCGGGAAATTTCTGTTCTTCGAAAATCGGTTTATCTCCATCCTGACCGATAATCATCGGCCACCACGCCCAGAGCACATAGGAATATGTATCATCTTCAGATTCTTTGAGGTTGTATGATTCGGACATTATTTCACCCCACATTCGACAAGAACAGCGAAAAGCATACCTGTCGTCAATGATAGGCATACCATTTGGAGCCTCCTGATGTTCTGTACCAGAAAACTTATATCCTTTTTCTTTGATTTCTTTGACAACTGCATCGAATGCTCGCTTAAAATATTTATTGGGAACATCTTTATATTTCTTATTATCCCAAGCTGTCCAACCTGTTACTTTCACAATAAACCCTCCTAGATTCTGAATGAATAATCTTCTTTCGATAATATTAATTTATACAATTCATCAATTAATTTTACCCTCATATCTTCGTCGATGGTAAAATCAGCAGCTCTTGCACGATTTTTCATTGAATCTGCATAGAGATAGACACTATATGTATTATACTTGGATTCGTACTCAAATTCCATTTTTCCGAAATTCTTTCCTGTTTCTTCGGTACACTTTACATTCTCCAACCAGTTAATAAGCCAGATGATATCCTGTGGAGTTATGATGATGTCGAAGACAAGTTTGTCTCTGTCGATTGTCTTCTTTATTCGGGAAGTGATTCCGTCATCATAACTGATTGAACGGAAAAATCCGACGAAGATACTGTCCATAAAAGTAAAACTGATACCTGAAGAACAACCACAATCACAGAGAATTACAAATTCATTCTTTTTCATTTTCTGGTCCTTTTTTCAGACAAAGCAAGGTCTGCTGCATTGCTGATATTAAGACTGATTTTTTTGGTGTTTGAACGCTGAATAATATTATCATTCTTTGGTCCACATCCAACGAGACAGAAAATCACAAATAACATAATTACAATTTTCTTCATGACGACACCTCCTATATAATTAAATATTTCTATACTTATGACAAATGCCTCACTTTCGGTGAGGACATTCAATCATTGTTTTCTATTTTTACACCACTCAAGTATTGGTTCAATATTTTTCAAAATATATTTCTTATTTTCTTCGAATTCTGTCTGGTCATTAGCATCAAACCAAGCCCAATCATCAAGATTTTCTGCAATCGAATTGCAAATTGGCTCAATAATTTCATCTGACCAAATATTAAATTCGATGAGTTCAGATTTCTGACGTTCCACGATTACTTTCAAATAATCATACTGACACATTACAACGATAAAGTCTGTTCCTTCTTCATCGAACTGCATCACCACATCATCACCGAGAATAAAACGATTAAATTTTGAAAGGAATATTGAAGGTACTGATTGAATCAATGACAATCGTCCTGAGAATTCCTTTTCTCCATCAGATATTTTCAGATTTGACCAACCTGCCCAAGGTTTAACCAACGTAACTTTCATCGCTCATTTCCTCATTCTTATCATTGATGGAGTAGATAATTAACTTTTTATTTTTTGCCAGAAAATCCAGTCTATCGAGCAAGTCTGAAATTTCACCGTCATACTGAGCAAATAATCTGAATTTATATGAATAGAAAAAATCTAAACATTCCTTGATAGTATTCTGACAACGATTGATAACTGAAGTGTCCTTTGTATTTTTTAACTTTGATACATTTCTAATATAGTCATTACATGCCTCAACGACAACTGCTGAAGCAAGACGACGATAAGCCAATGATTCCCACGCTTCCATATAATACTTAACCTTCTACTTTCTCTTCTAATGGAACACTATAATTATCTTCATCGGTAGAATCTGCATCGGTAGAATCTTCCTCTTCACCCAGTACAGATTCAACATACTGCTCTAATGACGAGATTTGTTTTTCTGCCTGTACAATTCCTTCTGCATACTCTTCAGCTGAAATTTCACCATTGGAAAATTTAGTGTCAAGAATATTTACATCAATTCTAATATTTCTTAACTCACTTAAAATAGCATTCTTTGCAACATCATCAATCTTATTATTCATTTGTCCCTCCTAATAAATTTTTTTCAACGGGGTATTGCATTTAGCACATTTATATGCCCCCGCATATTTTACATATTTCGTCTCTCGCATATAATACCATGTAAGTCCACAACTTGGACACATTATTTTATGCTTTGAGATAGTATCCCTATTGATACCAAATTTTTCTGCTCCATCGGAAACACTAATTTGATATTTTGGATATTTTCTATTGACTTTATTGGCATATTCTTGCCACTTTCCACGATGATATGTACCACCTTCACAGGCATGTAAAATCTCATGGATAACTACTGACATTGCTGCATCCTCAGGAACCGCATCATCAAGAACTTTTTCAGAAATCTCAATGATATGGTCTCCATAACCAAGATTTTTGCAACATCCCCAACGACGTTGATGAGTTCTGTCTATCCTCAGAGGTCTATGGATACATTCAACTACATTTCCACAGCATTCTCTTACGATAGACAATGCTTCATCACACATCTTTTCCAAATCTCTCATCAGTAATCCCCCTGACAATTATTATTTTATCATAAAATTTGGAAAAAGTATAGGGTTTTTTATGAAATCATGGAATTAAATTCATCTTCTGATAAAATCTTGATTCCAAGTTTCTCTGCCTTGGTTAGTTTACTGCCTGCATTTTCACCAACAAGCAGATAATCGGTATTTTTACTTACACCTGAACCAATTTTTCCACCATTCTTTGTAATCATATCTACAAAATAATTTCTAGGCTGTGAAAGTGTACCAGTGATTACAAATGTTTTACCGTCAAGTTTATTTGATTCTGCCTTTTGTTCGACAAATTCCTTTGGTGTAACACCTGCCTCAAGAATTTCTTCAATCCAATCAACATTATCACGATTATATAACCACATATATGTTGATTTAGCATAAACTTCTCCAAATGAATCAAGTGACAAAATTTCATCATAATCGAAATGATAAATAAAATTCTGTATTGTCTTATATTTTTTAGCCAAATCTTCAGACATTACTCGGCCAACATTTGGAATAGACAGAGCATAAATAAATCTTGAAAGTTCTCTTGTTCGAGATTCATCTATTGATTTTAATAGATTGTCTACAGATTTTTTACCAAATCTATCAATTTTAATTAGTTCATCTCTATGGTCTTTTAATCGATATAAATCAGCAACGGAATTTAAGAAACCTTCCTCATGTAATGTTTCAATTGTTTTTATACTTAATCCAACAATATCCATTGCATTTCTCTTTGCCCAGTGTTGAATTTTTCCTAATAACTGACTAGGACAATTTCCATTTGTGCACCAGAGAAGGGTTCCATCATATCGAAGTGGCCAACCACATTTAGGACATTTTGTTGGTGGGGTACATTTTGTATAGGTAATATGTTCAACAATGGCAACAACACGAGGAATAACATCGTTACTTCTCTCAACAAGAATCTTATCACCGTAACAAAGAGAAGAAATATAATTTAAATTAATTCCTTTTTCTTTATCATAGAGAGGAAGATTTTCCATATATGATGGATTATTTAATGTCGCTCTCGTAATAGTTGTACCACCAAGAGAAATTGCATCAAAAATTGCTACTGGTGTAACTCTGCCACTCTTACCAATCTGCCATTCTACTTCTCTCAGTGTTGTTATTTCCTGTAAAGGTTTAAACTTAAATGCAAATGCCCATTTTGGACCTTTCTGACTAAATCCCTGCTGTTCTCGTTCATCAATAGAATTTGCCTTGATAACAATACCATCACAGATTGCTTTAGGATATCCTTCGACATTAAGGACATTGAAACCATCCTGTTGAATAATGTAACCATTCATTCGCTTTTCCACACAGGACTTTAATTCATCCCAGGAATTACAAATAATATGAGGTGTTCCACAGAAACCTTCTTCATATATTTTTTCAATATTCTTATCATCTGAATCTGTGATAATACCTTCGTCGATGACACCGATATCATAGAACATTACTTGAATACCCTTATCCTTTACATCTTCAGGGTCTTTTGAATGCATAATGCCTGCAACAGCATTTCTCGGATTCGAATATTCATCCTTCATATTATTTTCTACAAAATAGTCATAAGGAATTATTGCCTCACCACGAAATTCCAAGGTTTTAATATTATTCAATTTTTTTGGATATACAGTATCTGTATTTTTAAATTGTTCGGTTATCAGGTCTCCAATTTTACCGTTTCCTCTGGTAGCAGCATTAACAAACTTACCTTCCTCATAATTAAGATTTACTGTGATACCATCAAGTTTAGGTTCTACGATGACCTGTTTATTTTCAAGTTTGTTATACCACTTTTTAAGTTCTTCAATTTCACGGGATTTCTGGTCAATTGAAAGCAGTGGAGACTTATGAGTAAATTTTACAAATGTTCCTGTAACTTCAGCACCAACTGCTTTTGTAGGAGAATTTTCCCAGTCTTTAATTTCTGGATATTCTTCTGCATATTGAAGATATTCATCATAGAGACGGTCAAATTCAGCATCGGAAATCTCCGATACTCCCGTATTATAATACTGGTCACTATAGTAGTTAATTAGGTCAATTAACTCATTAATTCGATTTTTAATTTCTTCTGTCATGTTACTCCTTCTTTTTTCAAAATATGTGCTAAAAGAGAATAAGGAAAAATCCCTATTCTCTTCCATAGATTTTAATTTATTTTTAACTGTCCCTATTCAAGTCCTTCAATTGACGAACAAGTTCATTAAATTCTTCTTTAGAATCGTTTTCCCAGATAGTGGCAAAATGTATAACTGTTGTTTTTCCATCATAGGCTAAATCAATCTTGGCATTATCTGTGATAATTTTAACTAAAGTATCATAATCAGATTTTAAAGAAAGATATTCAGATTCCAGTGAATGAAAATCCGCTTCAAGTTTTTGTAGTGCACATTCACTGTTTTCAAGTTCTCTCAATACATATTCTTCGCAAGTTCTAATTTCAGGCATATTGACCATCCTCCTATACTTATAGTATAGCATAAAAATTATACACTTGCAATATTTTTTTAATCACTTTCTTTTTTTGGTTTTCTGCCACAGGATTTCTTTTCAGTACAGAATCCGATAACCTCACATTTTGGCATCATGGTCATCGAAACCAATGTTTTCCATTCTTCAGAATAATCAGAAAGTGCAGAAATATAATCATTAAATAGTTTTCGATATTCATGATAGGCTCTCGTACACATTCTTTGTCTTGACATATCAATGACATTTCTTACATTTCTTTTATCAACCATCTTTGTTTCCATTCCCAAAGGAAGCAACATTGCCACATCCTCTCGAGGAATACCAAGTTTTTCTTCGAGCAGTTTACAATTATCTCGGATTGTATTCATGGTTGCATCATAGATGGATTTTGCACCTTTATTCTCTGCAATTTTTTCAGGGGTATAATATGGAAAATCCAAATAGTTAATATACCTTGTTGACGCCTGAACTCTCGTTGGAGCACCACCGATATGCGTGTACCATTCACGAATTACTCTTGCAGAATATCCATCAAGAACAGCATAGATATCAGGAAATTCAAGTGTTCTTCCGTGATTTGATTTAATACAATCTAATCCTCTCTTATAGTTTTTCTCATCATTTGAGGTATCGGCACCCCAACAAACACCTGCACAACGACCGATGAGTGAAATCGGGTCTTTCGTTGTTTCTGGTAAAATAATTACTTTTCCCATTAATATTTTCCTTCCTTATTTGTATGTTATTTCTACAAGATATCGACTTGCAACCTGATTTTGATTGTAGACAATTACCTCATCATTTCGAAGAGCAGAACCAGCATGAGCATAGACCGAATGATACTCTGAAAGTTTTGAACTGAATGAATCTCCATCGAGATTATAAATTCTTATTCCATTATGAATTTCATTATTATCATATACATCAAGAGTATTACCTGTTATGACAGCATTGAGGAACATATATCCACGGTCATCACTTCCACCCTTCCAATAAGAACCTGCTAAAGATGTATATCCAAGAGATTTTTTTGCTTTTGGTGCAGAATAAATACCATTTCCAAACATCTTACCAGTGATTTTTGCATTTGACGGATTTAACTGTAATGCTGTAGCCATGATACTGAATACATTTTCTGTACCTGTACCATGCCAGTATGTTTTAACATTTTTATTGTTATTCTTCAGACCGTTATTTTTGAGATATTCGTCAAATCCCTCATCTCGTGCATTGTTTCTTACAACCCATGCACGATTAAGTTTATACCTGCTATCCAAATCAACGAGATTATCTGTAATGATTTTCATATCATCGGAAGAACATTTCGATACTACAATACCAAGAGCATCACAGATAGTTTTATCATCGGCAACGGTCAACTGTTGTCTTGCTGTTACCGCCTGAGCCTTCAGATTGTCGATGAGGTCTTGTTCTCTCTGTAATATGTGTTGCATTTCTTTTGGTTCTCCCGTTGAACACAGAGATGAACGGACATCTCCCATCATACGAGGCAAAGTTGAAAATAATTTTAATAAATACTTATTAAAATCATTTAAATTACCTGCTGTATTTTTTCCAACACAAAGTGCAGCATCGTTGAGAATGTCTTGAGCTTCGATGAGCATTTCCTGTGTTACGGTAACTGAATTATCATAGTATTTTCCTGTAAACTGTCTCGATTTATTCTGTAATTGTGTTATAAGTGTTTCTATCTCATCGTCATCCATAGCCTTATATTTTCCTGTACTTGCCTGTTGACGATAAAGGTCAGTCACATCCTTATAACCTTTTCCTGTTTTTTGACGATAGATTCTATCCCACTCATAAATATCATATTTCATTGTCGTTGGATTTTTTCCTACTCGACCATAGGTTACAGTCATTGTGCCGTCTCCATTATCAACCATATTATAATATTTGTTATTATTCATTTCTGTAACCATTATTAATTTTACAGGGTCTCTCATAATTTATTCTCCTTGTTTATGGTCTAAAACTTACACAATTAACATCAGGAACCAAATCAGCCTTCATAAAATAATCATAACGAAGATTTTCCATTACAGGACAGATATTGAAATTATCGAAATGCTGTTCTATAAATTTTCTGTCTACATAATAATCTCCGTCAGCAAGAACAGTTCCCAGAGTATTTTCAATGAATCTGATTATCTGTTCTTCATATACTTTTTCCTTATTTTCAATAATTACTCCCGTAACCTGTTCCAGATGAGATTTTATATTTTTCTCATAGTTCTCTTTCAGTTCCTGAAATAAATCATTATCCAATGTAAATCTCATGTTATACCTCTTTTATGTATGTTCCGTCACTGTCTGCCAATGGAATAACATGTTTTCCTCCAGCAGTACCATCCTGAATCTTATAATTTTCTACCCAGAAATAACGGTTATTTCTCTTGGCATCAAGTCGAGCATCATTTGGAAAACGTACTCTCATTTTTCCTTCTGCTGTTTCCATATAGGCATGGAGACTGTCATCGTCACCTTTGATATCTCTTTCAACTCGAACGATGTGGTACTTTTCAAAATCTCTAACATCATCATAGGAATCAACACCTGCAATGCCACCTTTAGCTTCTGGAACATTGCGAATTTCTTTCAATACAGAATTTCTATCAAAAGCATCTTGGTCAACCATTCTAAGACTATCTGTAACTCCAGCCAAAGCAATGACCAGATTACTGTCGACAAATCTTTCGATAGTAACATATCTTCCCTTTAAATCATCTTCGAGACATTTTGGACAAGGATAAAATTCACCAGCATATTCTAGTTTATATTCTCCAGCATCTTTTACTAATTTAAATTCTTTTTGTACCATTTTTAACCTCCTATTGATTTTATGGTTTTGCCGTGGCAATGTTAACTACCACGGCTTACCTATATTATACTATAATTTCATATAAATGTCACTAAGTTCTTCATAATATTTTCTGAAGTTTTCAATTCCTTCAGTCATATTTAAACAATTTTTAATTGCTTTTTGAAGGTCTGCCTTAGTTACGATTGACTTTACATATCTAAGATGTTCATCATCTGTATTAATTTCAAATGTGAAACTATAATCTTTTCCCTCATCATCAGGAGTAATTTCAATAATTTTTGATGAAGATGAAGGACTAAATGTCTCATTGGAACCTACAAATCTTTGACTCTCTCCTGTATCTCCAACAGGAACGGTAAAAATAATAATTTTATGGTTTTCCTTATCAGCCTTAAATTTTGTAGAATCATCGAAAATTAATTCTATGTCCTTATCCATCATTTGACTCATTGCTTCTGCTTTTGCTTTAAATTCTACAGCATTGGAAGAAGTAAGATAACCAAATAACCCATTAGCAAATTCTTCAACAAGAGAATCATCTCCTACACCTGCTTTTTTGACTCTTGCAGAATTAAAACGATAGTTATCTACTACTTTCTTTTTTTCAAAATTATCAGCATCAGGAATTCCAAATTCAGCATACCAACTTTCTTTCATTTTTTTATGTGCTTCTTGAAACTCTGGTTTAACTCTCAGATAAGTATAACGAGACAGTGAATCATAGTTATCCGTATCTTTTCCATATTTTGCAACTAAATCGCTGGCAGCAAGATATCCATTAATAGCATCATTCAGAGATAATACCATGTCAGGTCTAAAACCAGCAACGAAACGAGCCTCATCTTCACCTCCGATATCAAGAGTAGAAACTTCCATGAATTCATCTGGATGAGAATCTTGATATTCTTTATACTTTTTATTTAGTTTTTCAAAATTCTCTTTGTACTTTTCTTTCATCACATTATTTTCCCAAACATCAAGAATTTCTTTTTGAGGATTCTTTTCTACCAATGTAAAATATTGATGTTGGTCATCAAGTTTTTCAATCATTTTCTTAAAAAATTTTTGAGAATCTCTGCCGACAACATATTTTAGATATGGTGTTGCTTTGTATAATCCTCCTTCATCTTCGGTAAAATACCTAAGGTCAATATTTTCACCCTTGAGTGCCATAGGCTGTTCTAAAAAATTAAAATCCATTTTTTTCTCTCCTTATCTCAGTTAAAATAAAAGAAAAGAGGAAGTCCGCATAAATTAACTTCCTCTAAACTATTAGTTACTCGATTTCAATCTTTTGAGTTTCTTTTGCTTCTTCTTTTGGCTTCTGAATTGTTAATTCAAGAACTCCATCATTCAAAGCAGCTTTTACATCTTCTTTCTTCAATCCAGGGAATCTGAATGAACGTGACATTGAAGAACTACGACGTTCATAGAGAACTTTCTTACCTTTTTCTTCTTTGTCATTGTTTTCCTCATGATTTGCTGAGATTGTGATGACACCATCATCGATGGCAATGTTAACTTCTTCTTTCTTGAAACCAGGAATATCCATCTTCAATTCATAATGGTCATCCTTTTCAACGAGGTCTGTCTTAGGAGCCTCGAAGTCATCTAATTCCCATCTGAAAGGAACAAATGTGCTAAATGGTCTTTCAAACCAATCTTCCTCATCTCTGAATACATCAAAAGGATTTCTTCTAACTAAACTATTTTTCATAACTTTAATACCTCCATCTTTCTATATAAACCCGTAGTTGCAATTTACACATCATCTTTCGATGTGAAAGTTGTAGGTTGCGGAGTTATGAACTTCCTATAATAATTAAATATGACTAAATTGAGTTCCTCTTCCCTCAACCCAATTTTAGTATACCACATAATTAGCAATCTGTCAAGTAGAGTGCTAATTTCTTACAATCAAACATAAATCTTTTAAGAAATATTCTCTATCACCGTCGGAAATAAATTGACGACCATTTTCTTCACCACAACCGACAAACTCGATATGTCTAATTTGAAATGTTGCAATATCACCAATATCCAACCTATCACCGAGATTTACTTCCAAATCTCTAACCTCATCCATCAGAATACATCTCGTATTGTCATACTGATTTCCTGAAGGATTGAATCTCAAAGAATCTCCAAATACATACTCCATAATTTTTCTCCTTTAAAGTTTTTCTTTAATAATATTTAAATCTAAATCATATTCTTTTGCAAATCGATGGCAGATACCTGAAATAATATCAACAAAATCATCATTATCAAATCGTTTAAGATAATTATATGAGGCTTCTACCGCTTCATCAATATTTGTTTTTTCCATATCTTCCAACTCGGCAATTTTCTGATTTAATAAAACATCTTCAATCTTTTTCAAATCATCTTTATATGATGTTCCCTGACACCAGACTTCAAATTCATCGCCTTCAGATACTCCAAGAGAAAGAACTCCGAGAATTGATTTAGCATTAACTTGTTTTCCATTTTTTACAAGTTCTACATCTCCAAGACATTTACAAGCAGTATTTACAAATACTGTTGCAGGTCTTGCATGAAGTCCTACGGGGTCAACACAAATAAATCTTCTTCTTTCAAAATCACTGGTTATTTCTGAAATCACTATTTAGTTTCCTTTCTACGATAGTTGAAAAGTCCAAAGATAAATACACATGTTCCGATGACTACTGGAACACAAAACAGTGTAAGATTACCGATGAGTCTTTCCTGAACATCTTCGAGAGAAAGATTACTATTATATATCAATGGGTTTTCTCTATCGGGTTCAATGATATTTTTAGAATCGACTTTTTTAAGATTACCACAGAGAGTAAAATCTTTCAATTCTGTCGATTTGATATACTGATAAGTAACTTTGATTTCACCAAGTTTCCATTCATCGGAAGCCGATACATAACTGTTTCCAGTTGATACCAAGTCAAGTTCACCACTATAGTGAGGTAAATCTTCCAGAACAGTTTTTCTTATGACTGTACCATAGTTTTCATGTACTTCGGGAATCATTGTGCTAGTAAAACGATTGTCGATTTCCAAACCTTCGATTTCAATCGGAGCATAGAATACTTCGGAAGTTATCGGAAATTTTGGATTATTATATTTCTTTCCATCGAGTTCAAAGGATTCGATTGGATAATTTGCCAAAATCATTCGAGCACCATTTTCATCGTGAGTCCACTGAACCATCTTCACATCTCTAATGAGAACAGGAGTCGTCACACTTACTCCAAAAAGGTCATCTGTAGCAACACCCTTCGACAGAATATTTCCATGGACAATAATCTTCGAATTATCTCCGAGTTCCATGCCTGAATGCCATTCTTTAAAATTTCCTGCATTTGAAAACCTCAATCCAATGGGAATAAGTCCCAGGAGAGCAATTATCAGACCTATTATCATTATACGTTGTGCTTTAACTTTTTTCATAATTTTCCCCTTAGAGTGCTGGTTCTGTCCATTCTGGTTCATTTACTGAATCTTCGGAAGAATTTTCTGATTCTGTATTTTCTGTAATCGGTTCAATGATAGGGCTAAAATTCAGGGTTATATCTGATTTTTCCATATAAGCTCTTTCACCTGTTTCCAATTCGACAATATACTTGTCACCCAATTCATTGATGATTTTAATCGTTTCATTAAGTTCAGTGGTTTTCAGTTCATCTGTCATTTTTAAATCTCGATAGACCTTGGCACCTTCTTTGGCAAAACCATTCCAACTGTTATAGGAATCGGACATCATCGTAACATATTCCATCGGAACCGATACCTTTCGACCATTGATGAGAATTCTTGCCATTGAAGTATCGTGGTCGAGAACCTTCAATTCATCACCTGCATGTAATATAGTAAGATAGACTGGTGTTTCATCGAAACGAATATATCCTGGTCTCGTATTTATCAGACCCTCGGTTAATGGAAGTGGTTCTGTATAACTTACAAGACTAATATCCTCACCATCTCCACTCGAAGGGTTAGGAGTTTCCTCGGAACCTTCATTTGGATTATCTGTTTGATGGTCTTTTGGTTCATCAGTTGTTTGGTCTCCAGTCGTTGTATCATCTGTTGAAGGAGTTTCTGTTGGACGGTCTTCATTCGAACTACCTGTAGAAGGATTTGGATTCTGTTCAGTTTCCGTTGATGATGTATCATCAGATTTTTCATCGGTTTTTTCCTGACCTGTCAATCCATCTTTCGGTTCTTCAACAGAATTTTCGGATGAATCGTTATTCTCCGCAGTTAAATCTTCCTTTTGTTCTTCCTTCGGAGTTTCTTTCTTTACGATATTTTTAGCATCGACGAAACCAAAAATTTCCTTATACTCGATGGCAACAACATCACCGAACTCATCAACGACAAGCACTGTATCATCACCATTTAGAGTATAGTAATCGATAGTCATATCCTGGTCATGACAGATTTTTGTACCTGCCTTCAGGATTGCCTCATAACTTTCAAACATCTCTGTTCTTACATTTTCTTTTTTGACTGCTAAAATCGCATTTCCTTCACCGAAAAAATAATAAGTATCATCTTCATCGGTGATTGCAATCTCATCCCCATGATTCAAATAACGATAGACTGCTTCATAATCTTCTCCTGTAAAGACAGCCATTTCGTATTTGAATTTATCGGTAAGTTCCTCCTCCGATTCGGGAATAAGATTACTTACTTCTGCAAATACAGTCATTGAAAATATTGTCAAAATAATTAAAACTACTATTTTTTTCATAACTTCCTCACAATATTATTTTATCACAACAACATAAAAATGTTAATTATCTCGATAACTTCCAAGCAATGATTGGATATAATTATAACCATTTGAGCCAGAAGAATAAACATCTTTGTTCTGATATGCAACATATGAAATACTTCTATATAATGTACCGCCATAGATTGTCATATCCTGACTGTCATCGGTTGCACCGACAGGTCTTACAATCATATATGAACGGATAGCAAAATCCTGGTCACACTGTTCATCGGTATAATTTCCAACAAGTGTATTCGTATAGGAAATCATATTTCCAGATTGAGCAAAGACAGCATCAATGTTATCTTCTTTTGAATATGCTCTACCCTTTACGATTCCATTTCCAACCATTTCAAGTGTTGGTTCCTGACCGTGAAGTGAAGATTTCCAACCCATCAACGTACCATATTCAACAACATTCCAACCGTTGTAGCCTTCTTCAGACATCAGAGAACTTCTTACAGTTGCATTCATCTTGGTAATTACTCTAATTCCATTGCTTCCAGTCAATCGAATGGAAGTTCCAGCATAGTTGAGCATCTCATCGAAATATGGCAGTCTTACTGCATTCTTATCGAAACCGTTTTCTGCTCTATCAAGTCGGAATACCATCATTGATGTTGGATACTGTGTATGAATATCAGAATTTTCCATATTCTTGATGATATATGCCGAAGCATATTTTGAGTTTTCTCCCAATGGAGTCATCATGTTTTCATCAACAGAAACTTTCTGACCATCGACATCAACCAGCTTATGATAGGCAATATCTGAGGAGTTAAATATAATCATTGGGTCTCTGAATAATGCTGTATATCTTCTGTTTCCAATGGAACCTTTTTCAATGGTAACTTTTGGTATGACAAGACTTGAACCTTCGGCAACCCAACCGACGAAATTTACACCATCCATGACAGGATTATTGAGTGTGAATGTTTCCGTTTCCACATTGTAGGTTGTTGGATTTTCTTCGAGAAGAGTTCCACCACTGAGGTCATACTCAATCGTATAATTTTCAATTTCCCAGTTAGCTACAAAGGTAATATGTCCTGCACGACCTGGTCCAAATGAAACATTCATCGTTGGTTCAAGACCACTTCCTGACCAACCTTTGAAAATATATCCTCTCTTTGTAGGAGTTGGCAAAGTTACACTATCTTCAACTGTATATTCTTTCGGAGCATTTTCAGGAAGAATTCCACCATTCATATTATAACCAATTTTATAAACATTGATTTTATAATTGGCAATATATTTTCTATCTCCGATTGAACCTTTTGGAATGGATACACTCATCGTTGGTTGAGATAATTCGGTTCCAGTCCATCCGATGAATTCGTAACCAACCTTCCAAGGATTATTGAGCATAAATGTCTCTGTATTTACTGTATATTGCGTATTATTACCTGAATTGGCATTACCACCATTCAAATCGTAAGTAATATTGTAATATTTTTCTGTCCAACTTGCACTGAGACGAACTTCCTTTTTCTTTGAAGTATTAATTTCAGTGATAATATTTCCTGTAGAATCGTCGAACCATCCGATAAATTCATGTCCTCTCTTCGTTGCAGGTACAAGTGAAACAACATCCGTTTCGATAGTATAGTACGTTGGTGAATTTTCTCCAAGTGTTCCACCATCGAGAGTATAGGTAATCGGATATTTAATATACTCATAATGAGCAACATATGTTACTGCTCCAGGAGTAGTAAATTTTGAAACAGATATGATAGGATTAATTTTCGGTGTGTCACCAATGCCTGGACCTGTCCAGCCAACAAATGTTTTACCCTCTATATTAGAAGGATTACCAATACTAAAATTAGTAAACTCAATATTAAATGTTCGTGGAGCATTTACATTCAAAATATTTCCATTATCATCAAGATAACTAATTGAATATTCTTTTGGTTTCCATTTAGGTTTGAGTGTAACGTCTCTAAGTAGATTTACATCAAATCCTTCAACCTTTGTTCCATCTTCATATGTCCAATATTCGAAATCATACCAAGGTTTTTCAGCCATCGGTAAAACAGGATTACTTAAAAGATTGTAACTTCTGCTGTAATTATTTCCGATAAGTGTAACATCGTCATCAATATCATAGTTTATATCATATTCTATCGGAGCATAGTTAGCAATGTATGTTCTGTTTCCATAGGAACCCTCAGCAATCAGTACTGGTTTAGTTATTTCATCCAAATCAGTACCAATCCAACCGATAAATTCATAACCTGGAACATTACAGATGACATTTGGCAGATAAAAATCTTTATAGGTAATCTGATACGAACGAAGTCCTGCTGTTTCAAGATTACCACTAATTCCATTATCATCGGTAAGTATATAAGTTATTGAATAGGTAGCAACATCCCAAATAGGAGTTAAGGTTACTGGCTGAGCAATATCTACAGTAAATTTAGATACTGTTTCACCTCCAAGTGTTTTTCTTACAACCCAACCACTGAAATTATAACCTCCTCTTGTAGGAATAGGTAACATTATTTCATTTTCTACTGTATAACTTGTTGGAGCCCAATTAGGCAATGTAACATCACTGCCGATATCATAGGTAATTGCATATTTAGGGAATAAATACCTTGCAATATATGTTCTATCTCCAACGGAACCTTTTGGAATGGTAACATTTGATACTGCTGATGCATTTTCAGATTCTTTCCAACCTAAGAAGGATGCACCATTCCATACAGGATTTATCAAAGTAATGTCTTCTGATTCAACAGTATATTCTGTAGGATTATTTGCACCATTTGGAATTTCACCTTTTCTTCCAAGATTATAGGTTATATGATAGGTAATAATCTGCCAGTGAGCATAGAGAGTAATATTCCTTACTTCTGCAGTATCAATTTCAGTAATTCGATTTCCACTGGAATCGAACCAACCGAGGAATTCATAACCTAGTCTTTCTGCATCTTTCAAAATAATTTTCTGGTCTTCAACAGTATATGAAAGAGGATTGGAATGACTTCCTCCAAGACTAACACAATCCATATAGGAAATGCTGTATTTTATAATAGAAATTTTTGGTGTCATCGTAACATCGTAGGCAGGGAAATTGAACTGAGGTGTGGTCTGATTTCCTTCCCATGCAGTTAACTGATAACCTTTTTTCAATGTAAATGAAATATTAACAGCCTCATTATACTTATATTCTGACTTATAATTGATGGTCTCAAACTTATCAGTATTATTGATTGTCAGATGATATGTATTTCTCGTATAATCGTAGACAATCGTTGGTCCTTTAACTGTTCCACCAACATAATTAGCCTCATTATATACTGTTGAAACCGCAGGTGAAGTAAATCCTGTATAGGTTTCCACAGCAGGTCTCAAAGCAGCATCTGTTTTAGCCTGATATGTTTTTACAACATAAGAATTACCTGATGATGGATAACTACCATCGATATTTTGTCTTCGATGGATGACTGTATAAGTCAGTGTCTGAGGTTCCCATTTTGCATAAAGTACCAAAGGTTTGAATCCGTCAATATTTTCAACATATGCTCCATAAGTCTTATTTGCATCAAATGGAACAGTCAGTTTTGCATCGGTAAACCAGCCAACAAAATTATATCCAAGAACAGAAGGATTAGTTGAAGGAATCAACTTCTTATCTGTCCATTTTACACCTGTAAGATTATCAATATCTTTTGGTACATTTCTCATACCCTCATAGGTATCGAGAACATAATCGACGATACCTGAATCAAATTCATCCCAATTGGCCGTATATGTACGGTTTCCAGATGAACCTTTTATAATCGTAACATTCGTCGAAGGAATTGTACCGTTGGAACCAGTCCATCCAGTAAAATCATATCCCTTTCTCGAAGGATTCTTAAGTGTAAAGGTATTTGTGGTTACATTATATGTTGTTGGATTTGTTCCACTGATACTGCCACCGTTCAAATTATAATTAATCGAATAGTTTATGATATTCCATTTTCCATAGAGAGTAATGAATTTTTTCGTTGCATCTCCGTTGATTAATGTTCCATAAGACTGATTCGAATATTTTGTCTTATAAGTATTATCAATATACCAACCATCAAATGTATAACCTGTCACATTGGTACTTTCTGTTGAAGCAAGTCCTGTCTGAGACCAGCGAATACCAGTCCTATCAGAAAATTGTGTTGTTATGTAGGCAGGAGTAACATATTTGACGATACCATCATTTAGTTCTGTCCAGTTTGCTGTATAACTCTTATTTCCCGTCGTTCCCATGGCAATTCTGACACTCAAAGACGGATTATTTCCATTTGAACCTGTCCAACCTGTAAAAGTATATCCAAGTTTTACAGGGTTTTTCAAAGTAAATGTAGGAGTTTCAATATTATATTTTGAAGGATTTCCTGAAACACTACCACCATTCAGAGCATAGGTAATACTATATTGAGTAGGTGTCCATTTAGCATAGAGAGTAATATTTTTTGGTTTCAGAGTATTTATTGATGTTACCTTTGTTGTATATGAATCATCGGTATACCAACCATTGAATGTATATCCTGCTAAGGAAAGATTTGAAAGGGAAATACTTCCGTTATTTTCACCGAAAGTATAGACAGTTGCATTATTATTTACTGCACCCTTCGTATTGGCATAATTCACATGGAACTCAGCTTTACGACTTGTGAATACCTTAATTGGAGCTGTTTCTTTATAATCATAGAGGTCTTTCCAGACTTTATCATTATATTGTTCACTAATAAAACTCTGTCCTGGTTCTGTAATATCAGCAATTTCCATCCAACCAAATGTACCACCCTTTATAGTAATGAATGATAGATTTTCTGGATGAGTTTCTTTTATGACAACACCGAATTTTTCACCCTTTTCAATGAATATTGCTTCGTCAAGTTTTACTGTATGGAAACCCATATAGGAATCATAAGCACTAACAGTAGCAAGAAGTGTTCCATCATCAGGACGACTTGTTACTCCACCATAAATTTCAATAGTACTATTAGTTCCTGCTCTTGCAGTTTGATATCCAATACTTGTAATAGCCTCATAATCCTGAGCAGTATAGATATTACCGATTTTACCAGAAGTCTGTCTCCAACGATAGTTAAAACCATAGGATGCTTCCAACTGATAGAGATATACATCATTATTTGTTGGCTCAATTTCAAAACTTACAACAGAATCGGATGAATTATATCCCAAATCCTTGTAAGAAATCCACATATATCCACCATCAGCAAAACTTGTTCCCCAGCTGTTTTTTATCAACCAAGCACCATCTTCACCAGGGTCTTTTACAAAGTTTTCTCTACTGAAATTATCATCCCAACCTACGATAGTTATAGCATGGTTTGTTCCTTCGATGGCATAGTTATAATAGGCATATGTATCTTTATTATAGAATTGTGAATTATAGAAAATCGTACCGTCATTGGTAGATGCTGAACTTATTACATGATAATAAGATGCTGCAATAGCACCTCTCTGCAGGATTGTTCTTTTTATATCAGTAAAATCTTTATTCGAATAAGAGTTTGCTTCAGTCAGATAATAACTATTTAACTTATAACAATAATCTTTATTTATAGCATTGACATTTATACCCCCAGAGTAAAAACTTGGATATGGCATATTTTCTTCGGTTACAAAACCAATACCGCTGGACATCATCCATTCGGCAACAAGGTTATTACCACCACCCTGAAGCGGTGAAAATTCCTGATTGTTTCCTAACCCTTCATTGGTTACAAGGTTTAACTGGTCTTCAACGCCGATATTGTTATACATAAAATAAGCCAGTTGATATTCTGAAAGGTCAAGTTCTTTTCCATATTTCATCAGATAGTTACTTTCAGCAGCAGCCATCGTAGCATGTGCCCAACAGGTATTATAACTTCCCTGATTTTTAACAGATGACACATATCCATAGTCTCTCAAATCATATCTTGCTGGAATACTGACATTTTGATTTACTGTACTCATCAGAAGAGACGGAGTTTTTACTGGTGGGAGCAGATTTTCTTCATCGATATCAATTTCACGGTATCCGAGAGTCTCATCATCTTCGACACTTACAATATCATCGACAGAATAGATTTTTCCCGTATAGATTTCATGTTCTTCAACAGGTTCATCTGTTTCCTCAGATAATTCTTCTTCAACAGATTCTTCAACATCTTCAATTGAATTCTCTTCTTGAACATCTTCAATCTCTAAATCTGTCTGTTCGGAGTCAACCAAATCCCCATCCTGTTCATTTTCCGAAGGAATCGATTCTCCATCATCGGAAATCTCACCATCAGAAATTTCTTCCGAAGATTGTTCTGACAATTCATTTTCAGTATTATCTGAAGACTCTTCTGAAGATTCAGAATTTTCTTCCACTTCAACGACAACATCTTCCGATGTTCCGTTGGATTCATCATCTGCACGAACAGGCATGACAACACTGTTCATAAATAAAAGTGCAGATAATAACACAGTTAAAATTTTTCTCATTTTAAACTCCACCTCAGTATTATATTCTATTTCTCCCCATATTAAAAGCAAAAGAGAGACTAAAATCCCTCTTTAATTATACCAAAAAACTTGAAATTTGTGAAATAAAAGAGGGAAGACTTCCTCCATCAGAAATCTTCCCCACTATACAATAATTAAATATGACTTATTCGCCTATGTACCCGACAATTTTTAGTTTAATATCCGTTTGAATCTCTCTTCCATTGATGGTATATGAGTGAACTCCGATACCTTCAGGAGAAATCATATCTTCACCGATATAAACTTCAACTCGGTCAACACCTAATTGTTCAGCAATCTCCTCAATGGTCATATATTCAGAAATTGTCATTGAACTAATTTCTGCTGATGTGCCATCGTGGATTTCTATTGACAACTTTCTCGAATCAGAACTATCTGACTGATTTGTGACATATTCATAATAATCCGAAGAATTTTCTGAATAATCATAGTCACTGTAATCATAATCACTGTAGTAATCTACACCATCAAGTGTTGGTGTTTCCGAATTCAACTCATCGACGAATACTTCTGCATCAAAACCATCTTTTATGAGAATTACATCATCGGAATTGAGAAGTTCAGCAGCAGTTTCAGGGTCTGCCAACTTTTCTGAAACATCATTTCCATCACCATCGACCCAACCTGTACTATCTTCAAAGATAACAGAAGTAATTGTTGAATCAAATTCAGATTCAAACTGATTCTTTCCGATATATTTTACAGAAGCAGGAATTGTAATTTCAGTCAGTGATGTACAATCAGCAAAGGCACCATCATCAATCATAACAAGACCATCTGGCAACTCAATATCGTAGATACTTGTACCAAAGAATGCATTCTTTCCGATATATTCAACTGTATCTGGAATATCGATGACATCGAGAGAACTGTCTCCATTAAATAAACTGTTAGAAATGACAGTCAGTTCACTTGGCAAACTTATTTCTGTCAGGTCTGTCATTCCACTGAATGCTGATGCACCGATTTCTATTACAGAATCAGGAATGCTAAGAGATATAATATTTGTTTTTCCATAGAAGCAACCATCACCGATAGAAAGAAGACCATCATTGAGTATGACTTCACTTAGTGTATTGGACATCGAACTAATTGAACTATTAGCCAGTGTTTCAGCACCTCTGAATTCAATAGATTCAATTTCAGATAGATTTGAGAACATACCAGGTTCAATATTTGTTACTCCGCTTCCAACAACGAGATGTTTAATTCCTGTTGAATTATAGAAATTACCCATACCAAAATAAGTAACTGAATCAGGAATAATGAATGTATCTAAAGATTTTAGATAACTGAAATTATTATTTCCAATATATTCTACTGTTTCAGGAATTACAAAGTCTGTTACTGCAGGCATTGTACCAACCATACTGCCAGCTTCAATTGTTTCAAGATTTTGAGGCAGTTTAATTGTAGTAAGATTACTATAATAACCTCCAGTATAGAAGTTACTTGCCAATGTTACTATTTTACTTTGACTCATATCAATTTCAATGAGAGATTCATTTCCAGTAAAATTATTTGAACCGAATTCTTCCAAGGATGAAGAAGCAACGAATCTCTTCAGAGAATTGAGTCCTGCAAAATTATTGTTGCCCATAGAAACAACTGTTTCAGGAAGTATCAATTCTTCAAGATTAGTTCCAGGGAACGCACTGTCTCTGATTTCTTCAACTTCAGCCAGGTCAATATGTTTCAACCAAGAACATCCTGCGAAAGCATATGAATCAATAATCTTTATTGAAGTATCTAATCTTATTTCATCATAAGCATTAGCATTTAATGATGACATTCCACCAGGTTTAATAGTTCCCTCGACCTCAAATGAACTTGGGAATTTATTAACCAACATGCTCCAAGGCATTACGAGTTTACCATTCTTATAAATACCTGGACCTTCGGTAGCATCGATACGATAAATTGTTGCTGAAAGTGTCAGGGCTTCGACAGCAGTATCTGGATTCTTAACCATTTCTGAAATATCTGTACCATCTTCACTTATCCAATTTGTCGAATCCTCAAAGATTACTTCTTCAAGAGTTTCTTTACAGTTTGAGAAATTACCTGCTTTAATAACCTGTACACTGGCAGGAATAGTAATCGATTTCAATTCAGGATAACTTCCTGTAAATGCTTCGGTTCCAATGACCTCAAGATTATCAGGTAAAATCATTTCTTTCAATGATGCAAGACCTTCAGGTGTAAATGTAGTTAATTCGGTAAGTTTACTCTTACTCAAATCAATTCTTTCAAGATATGCATTGTTTCCAAATGGTGTTACTCCCATACTTTCCAGTGTTTCTGGAGCAGTAAATGAAGTTATCTTAGCATGTCTAAGTGCACTTGAACCAATAGAAATAACATTATCTGGAAGATTAATTTCAGAAATATTTGTAGTATCAGTAGCAAGCCAATTATCTGGAATATGTTCAAAATTATCAAGAACTGTTATCGATTCGAGAGGATTAAACATACCAAATACACCACCTTTATTTACAAAATCACCATTTTCTACAGTAAAACTCTTTAGATTTTGACAACTGCTGCAGATAGTATTTATATTATCAATACTTTTTGAAGGTGCCCAATAATCATTTAATTTATATTTTGTATTATATGGAATTGTCAGAGATTCCAGGGCTGTACCCATGAATGCTTGTGAACCAAGTGTTTCTAAAGAATCTGGCAATGTTATTGTTTTCAGATTACTACACCAGCCAAAAGCTGTGACATCGATGTTCTTTAGATTTTGTGGTAAATAAATATCCTCGAAACCAGCATACATAAATGCATTGACTCCAATTGATTCCAAAGTTTCAGGTAGATTAACTTCTGTAATATGACTATTATTCTGGAAAGCACTGCTTTCTATTGATTTAATACCTTCTCTTAAAGTAATCTTAAGTTCTTTACCTTCGTCGTGTCCTAACCCATAAGATATAAAACTTGAAGGTACATAAGTAACACCAGGCAAATCATTTTCAGGATACAATGAACTTCCAATCACCAATTCCTCTAATTTATTGTATTGGAATACTCCACCAGGAGCATTTCCACTATTATTAGTATATCCAAAATCTCTAACCGATTCAGGTACAACGAAAGATGTCAGATTATTATACATAAATGCATTACAACCAATACGTAACAGTCCATCAGGTAAGTCTATATTATCAATTGAACAATTGTAGAAACTTAATTGACCAATATCAATTAAAGTGCTTGGAAGTGTTACATTTTTAATAGTTTTATCATCATCAAATGCATAGTTTCCAATTTCTTTTGTACCTTCTCTAATTACAAGAGTTGTAAATTTTGGATTATTACCCATCGGATTAAAACTTTCAGGTATTTTTTCAAGTTTACCACCGAGAGTTAGACTTGTCAGTTCTTTACAATCACGGATAACAGAGGTACCTAACTTAGTTACATTTTCAGGAATTTCCAGTGAGGTTATCGATGACTGTAGGAATGCACTTGATTCAATAGTTTCCAAAGTTTCAGGAAGGTCAATGGAACTAATAGATGTTCCAACGAATGCACCATTTTTAATTGTTTTCAGACCCTCACTGAGAGTTATCTGTTTCAATACAGATGAAGCAAATGTGGCATCCTCTATCGTCTCGACCTTTTCAGGGATATTTATCTTTGTCAACCACTGAGAACCTTGGAAGGCTCGAGCAACGATTGATGTTAGATTACTAGGACATCTCAATTCATCTGCCTCAGAGGAATTGAACATATCTGCTGCCGAAGAAATGATTCCAGTAGGAGTAAATACTTCTGGATATTCTTCAACCAACTGTTTCCATGTCTTGACAAGCTGACCGTTAAGATATAAACCTGAACCATCGGTATCAACAAATGGCCAGTCACCGATGTGTTTATATTCGATACCATCAACTTCGAATGCTGTTGAAGTTCTGAATGGATATTTATCGGAAAGTGTTTCATCGTATGGAAGAGCAGGAGATTCGGTTATGACAAAAGGACCCTGTCCGACAACACCAGCATAGATACCAGAAACAACCTGATTATTTCCATCCCAGTTCATTCCTGGATTTATCTCTGCCAGATAGTAACTATTATTGATAGTTGGAGTTGCACCACTCTTTGTATTTCCAATAACGGTACCAGCATTACCGTTGCCCCCACTGACACGACCAGTAGCATATGAATTATTAAGGATAAGAGCACAACCATTATTCTTCGTACCAATCAAACCACCAGCACGGTTACCTAAAACACTCATCGTTGAATATGAGTTATTTATTTCAACACTACCATCGTAGTATCCGATTAAACCACCAACGGAAGAACGTCCATCAGTACTACCCGATGAAATATTATAATCTTCTGCGGAATATGAACCTTCGACAGTTCTACCTGCTGTATAACTGTTCTGAATCAACAGTTTACCACCGTTGGAATATCCGACGAAACCACCTCTGTTACCACGATTGTAGTTACAGTAGATTCTTCCTGAGAAAACAGAATTTTCGATGATACTGTTGGAAGCATATAGTTTACCAACAAATCCTCCGTGGTCTGTATTATCAGCATTACCTCTGATGAGTAAATTCTTACCAAAGACGATAGAATTTCTAGCAGTCAACTGTCCACCTTCACCGACGAGACCTCCTGAATGAGCTCTACCTTCGATGAGACCTTCATCGGAGAACAATCTTGAATTTTCAATGAGAACAGTATTTCTATTTGCATAACCGATGAAACCACCTGAATTTGAAGGAGAACTTACATTCATCGTATCTGCATCGATTACTACATTTCTGATTTCTGTACTCTTAGATATATTACCAATCAAACCACCTGCCCTATTTGAAGTTGTTACAATCGAAAGACTATCAGCATAGATACCAGATTCATCAACATTTGTTCCAATGATACTTGGACCATTTACCTCACCGATGATACCACCAGAATTTGATTTACCACTAATATCGATGGTTTTTGCAGTAATATTGAAGTATTCGATATTATGTGTATTATTATTTCCCAACTGTCCTGCAAGACCTGCAGCCATATGATTAGATTGGATGGAAATCGTATCTTCGAAGATTTCTGCTGAACTAAGGTCTAAAACATTGTTTTGCAGATATCCAATCAGACCACCAGACTGAGAACCACCGTAGACAGTCAAATCAGAACCATCAATGAGAGCATCATCTATATCAAGTCTATTTGAACAATAACCAATGAATCCTCCTGCATTTTTAGAAGTAGAAGAAATATCCAAATCACCGTTGATTGTTGAAGAAGAAACTGTACCAGTATTTAATTGAGCAGCAATACCTCCTACATACCAGTTATTTGAATGAATTGTTGTTCCTTCATTTGTTGAAACAGAAACATTGTCTATTGTTGCTGTACCATTGATATATCCGACGATACCACCAGCGTCACCATTGTTTGTTGTAATATTAAGTGAATTTACATCAACAGAAGAATTTGTAATTGTATTAGGATTATTTGCTACAATTCTACCAATGACACCTGCAGCATCATTCGTATTTGTTGAAATTTCAACATCTCCTCCATACACATTTAGATTTTCAGCAGTTGTTGCCGAAGCAGAATAACCGAAAATACCACCACCATAGGCAGTAGAAGATAAATCAATTGTTGAACTACCATTGACTGACAGATTTTCAGCATTGACGATTCCTTCATTATAACCGATGACACCACCGACACTGCCATTTCTAGCATTGAGTGTGATGACAGGGGCAGTTATGGAGATATTAGAAATATTCATTGCTCCATTCTTGTATGCCATTAAACCACCTGCTGAAGTTCCAGCATTGACATTGATTGAATTTGCAACGATGTGGCAATCATCGAGAGTTCTTGCAACATTAACATTCATCTGACCGAAGAAACCACCACCGTTACCTGTTTCCGTATAAACATCGAGCATATTTGTTCTGATGGTAATCGGAGTTGAGGTGAATTCTCTTGAAATTGTTCCAGCAAATCCACCAGCATTTGAATAAGAATCGATGTCGATAAGATTTGAAACATTGAAGGTTACACCATCAAGATTGATACTATTCTGAGCATAACCAATATATCCACCAACATAACGTGTTCTTCCAAGATTTCCATTTCCATCTGGAATAGCTGTACCATTGACATGCATATCAATAGATGTCAAGGAAGTATTCTTCAAAGTTATCGTATTTGCAAGAGATGCTACAAATCCACCTGCTGCCGCATCGGAAGCAGAATTTGAAAGAATATTCATATCTTCGGAAATCAGTTTGACATTATCAACTTCGATGACCGTTCCACCGAGATAACCGAAAACACCACCTGCACATGCACCTGAAGAAACATCACTTACACCTGAAGAAACATCGAGGTTAGTAGCATTGAGTGTAACATTTTTGAATGTCTTTGCATTGTTATTGTTAGAAAGATTACCAAATAATCCCGCCGCATCGTTTATTTCGGAATGAACATTCAGTGTTCCTGCTGTCAAATCTGTATCGGTTACAGAAACTATCTTCGCAGCATAACCGATGAGACCACCAGCATTGTGTCTCGAAGAAACACTCATCGTATTTGCAATATTAAAATGTACATCATTGATGTATATATTTCCATCACCTTGAGCAATCAGACCACCAGCTCTAACACTATTTGTTGTATGAGTCGATTGCAAATTCATACTATTTGCTCGCAGATTTACTTTATTTATATTGATAGTCGAATTACTATTTACTGTTGGAATCATTGCCGATACATTATACATACCAACAATATTGATTGTTCCACAGTTAACATTGATATTTTCCAATGAAATCGTTGAATTTTCAACATATGGAGAAATAAGACCTGCATGGTCATTGGAACTGTTAACAGAAATATTTCCTGAAATACCAATATTATAGATTCGTAGATTTGGTCTATTATTTATTCTACCTAAAAGAACACCTGCACCATAACTGCTTCCATCGACACTGAAATCTTTGAGATTAAGGTCATGGATACTTTCAATATTTCCATTATTATAGAAATTGAACAGACCTGCCATTTCATTAGTTACACGATAGATATCAAATGCATCGAGAGTATGTCCATTTCCATCATAATAAGTTAACTGATAATTACGGATTGGATGTAATTTAAAATCATCATGTACATTTGTATATCTGTTACTATTTCCATTGATTCGAATCATCGTTGTCTGCGAAGGATTTTCTGCTAACCATCTCTTAACATCATCGATGTATGGATTGAATGCCTGAGATTCTGGTTTTTCATATCCTGCATAACTTTCAGCCCAACGAATATCAGAAATCTGTTCAGCAGCAGTGATTACAAGAGCACCATTATTGTTGAACTGATTGTTATTGATTGAAGAATAATCTGATTCAAGATTTATCAGATGTCTTGCCGAAGAAATGTATGCAGTTGAATTTGATGATTTATTCTCATTGTAAGCAAACAAACTGTTTGTTATCGCTGGAGTAATTGCATCGGAATCGAAGAGGTCATTGTTATAATAGACTTTAATATCTTCACCTGGATATAGTCCATTGTTTCTCGAGAACATATATGCAAAAGAACCATAATCCATAACAGGATTATCGAGAGTTACAGTACATTCGAATGTTCCATCTTCAAGTTCAACGACTTTACTATATTTCAGAGGTGTGCTGTAAATAGCATCTCCACGGTTGATAACCAGTGAAGAACCATAACCACCGTAGAGTTGTGTTCCAACTCTTCTCATATAAATATATTTTGAACGGTCACTTACAACACCAGTTAATTTTATACTTGCAAAATTCTGACTTGCACGCATGTGGAAAGTAACAGTCAAATCATTACCGTTGTTGATAGTAGGAATTTCAGGTTCAATGTATCTAAGTCCCTGAGGCCAGTCTCCAATATGATAGTAGAAAACACCATCCTCACGTTCAATGGTCTTATTACTTTCAATGTATGGATAAGGATATCTTCCGAGGAAGTATGCATATGGTTTTGCAACAGATGGTGTTACACCTGCGGAAAGTCTATCTTCTCTTCGTGATTTGGCAATACCATCATAGGTAACATATGAAATTGATGAGTTATTTTTATTATTTAATTCTAAAAGTTCCTGGTCTATTGCACTATCTGAATAGGCATAGTCATACATAATGTTATTCGATGCATTTGGAAGAGTTGTTGCTCCACCAACGAAGGAACCAATTCGATTCCAACTTGTCAATTTATTGGCATCGTAGAAAGCACGACCAGTCGAATAACAGTTTGTAATCGTAGCAAAACTTTTATTGTTTCCAATATAACCGATTAAACCACCGACAGCATAGTTACTGTAGACTGAACCTGTTGAATAACAATTTTCCAGAGTAAGACTGTCGATATTATCAGCAACTCGACCGATGAGACCACCTGCATAGGTATCATTGTCAGCAACAAGATTTATCGAATGCACACTATAGTCAGAATAAGGTGTACCATCTGAATATGTATATGGTTGAGTATATCCGCCATAGAAAGAATTTCTGATGACCAGATTACTTGATAATTCATTATTATTCTTTCTTACAACACCGACGAGACCTCCGACACCACCATCATTCTTTTCCGTAGCATGAGAATAAATAGGTACTGCAACAGAAGAATCTTCGATGATAACATTACCACTGTGTAAATCTCCAAGTAATCCACCTGTACTTACAGAAACACCTGTACCGAAAATACCTTTATATTTACCCTGTCTCCATTGAGTAAGAGTTAAATCATTTCCAACTTCAGCATCATAGGTTGCACGGGCATATTCTTCGGAACTTGACAAATAAGCGTGACAATTTCTGATGATAAGATTAGATTCACCGAGATTGCTCTTATTTTCAAAGTCCCAGTATTGCTGCTGGATTTTTCCACAGAAAATACCGACGTTGTTTCTCGTATTTGTTCCAATACTTGGGTCAACCATATCAAGATTCTGAATAATCAGATTTGAATTAACATTCTGAGCAAACAGAGAAATATCTGATTCATGTCGATAGACATTCAAATTATAAATTTTATTGTTTCCACCATCAAAGGTAAAAGGATACCTCGAAGCAAAACAAGGATATTTACTATGATAGCCAATACCATGTTGAATATCATGACGATTATTACTTATTGGCAGGAAAAATAAACCTTCTCTTTCCAGAGCAATTGCTGTAGCATCACTTGTTGCCTCATATCTCGTAGTATAATGCATTTTCCATTCTGGACAGAAAGAATCAGTATCTCCATAATAACTTTCTGGACATACAGGCAATTTAGACATATATCCAAGATATCCGTTGGCATCTTCCCAATAGATATCATGAACCATTGTTGCTCCAGTAAAGTTGAATGTATTTCCATCGTAGTCTTCACTAGGAATATAATCAATACCTGAAGCCTCACGAGATAAATTCTGCAAATGTCGAGGATTTTCAATAAGTGCATAGTAATCTCCCGTGCCTTCTTCAGTTGGAAGAATGCCGTGGAACAAATTATTGAAAATTGCTGTACCCTTAGCAGATTTTCCTGTATCTGGACTATAGATGGTAGCAACAACACCAACATCTTCACCATTGATAAATGCAAGTCCATCTTCACCGTAGACTTTATCGGTAAAATTCTTGAAGTGTTTACCAAATTGACCGAAAACATTACCAGTCATTGATGAAATATCCTCATCAAATGTTAAACTATCCAGAAGAACATAATAGATTCTTGTATTATCAATTCTTTCAGATTTTGCCAAATATGGACTTTCATAGAAAACCTGAGTAATTGATGTATCACTTACATATAATTCATCTGATGGGACTGCTTCATAAGGTACATATTCAGAAGCAATATCATCAACAGGAATTCTTACTGATACGGTAGCATGTGAAATCTTTCCAGTAAAAGTTAAAGTCAATGTACTATCTGGATATTTCAATAAATTTGTATCTGTAATTTCCAACCATAGATTTTCCTGGTCTTTAACTTTAACAGTTGGAGCAATATAGTCTCTTGCAGGTCCAAGTGGAACCATACCTTCACCATAGTGTCCAATATAAAGAGGTGAATTATAACCTCTTGACTGATTTTGCAGAGCATAACGAATACGAGCCATTAAATCATCTTCGTTATTTATTGTAAAT
>OCTX012291150.1_pt1 | contig 32331 bp, 21 predicted proteins | sample 1539691 | NCBI WGS metagenome assembly OCTX01 (sample SAMN02144231, study PRJEB22623) | gut metagenome | biome: sheep rumen | host: Ovis aries | place: New Zealand
GAAAACAGTCGTTGGACGATGGCAACAATATGCTGCCCAAATCAGCCATTGTGTGGATTAACGAGTTGCGGCTGTCTGACTACATAAACAAAGGTGGTTGGGCGGCGATGGCGCTGGCACGCACCAACCTCGCCGACCTTGGCAATCTCTCGCTTTACGGTTCGTACACTACAGCTAATTTCGGCAATCTTGAAGATCCGCTTATCAAGGAGGAACTTGTCAATACGTTCAACTTCCAGACAACCCTGGACCTTGAATTAGGACGTTTCATGCCCGAATCGTGGGGCATGAGAATACCGCTCTACCTCGATTACAGCCGCGAAATAGGCAGTCCGGAATACAATCCTCTCAATCCCGATGTGCGCCTTTATGACGACCTCGCCACATACCGTACCGCAGAAGAGCGCGACAGCGTGCGTCACATGACACAGAGGCGCAAGTCTGCCACCAACCTCACTCTCTCCAATGTGCATAAAGAACGTGTCGGCAAGTCTGCACTGAAGCAGCATTTCTATGACATAGAGAACTTCTCGTTTTCCTATGCATATAGCCGTGAGCGCACATCCGACGAGGATATTGAGCACTACAGTAAGGATCAGCACCGTGGCGGGTTCACCTACAACTATGCTATGCAGGCCAAAGAGGTTAAGCCATTTGACAAGGTGAAGCTCTTTAACAATAAGAACTGGAAGATAATCAAAGATATAGGCTTCTATTATCTGCCCAAGAACCTCTCGTTCTCAACCGAGATCTACCGTGACTTTGAGGAGACTATGCTGCGCAACAAGAGTGCCGCCATGGTGATTATCAAGCCTACCTGGTACAAACAGTTCACATGGCAACGCAATTACGGCGTCAACTACGACCTGTCACGTTCCTTCCATATCCAGTATTCCGCCAATGCCAACGCCCGCATTGACGAGCCGATAGGCCGTATCGACACGCCGTCGGCCGGCGACTCGGTCTGGCGCTCCATCGTCGACGGTGGCACCATGCAGCAGTTCCAGCAGTCAATCAGCGCCTCCTATGAACTGCCTGTCAACAAGCTGCCATACATGGACTTCCTGCGTGTGCCACTGAGCTACCGCACTAATTATACATATCTCGGCACAACGTCGGCACTGGCCTCTATGGGTGCCACTCTGCAGAACTCCACGACTTTACAGACTTCCGCCACGGCCGACTTTACCAAGCTTTACAACAAGATTCCCCTGCTGCGCAAGGCTAATGCCCCTGCCGCAAACGGCAAGCAGAACGACCGTAACAAGATAGGCAAGAAGCCGCAGGCCGCCAAGCCTTTGAGCGCCAAAGACTCGCTGGCGATGGCCGACAGCCTCCGTCACGTCAAGTTCATGGAAGCCCTCAAGAATGTGGGGTACTTTGCTCTGCGCTTCGTCAGCGGCGTGAAGAACGTGAGCGCGCAGTACAACGTCACCAACGGCTCCCGCCTGCCGGGCTATATGGGTGAGCCGGTGTTTATAGGCCTCGACCCGCGCACATACTGGACGCCGGGGTTTGGCTACGTCCTCGGTTATGACCAGGATATAGCCCACGACCTTCTGCGCCAGGACCTCCTCAGCCGCGACACCCTCTTCAATACACCGCATGAGATGACAACCAACCGGACCCTCACTCTGCAGGCCGCCGTCGAACCCATCCGCGACCTCAAGATAGACGTCAGTGCCACTCAGAACTATTCCTCCCGTGAGGAGTACTACTATAAGTACAATACGGCAATAGACCAGGTCGACGGGCCCCTCTCCTACGTCCGTTCCGGCTCTTACACCACCACCACCTGGAGCTTCCTCACGGCATTCGCCAACAGCGACGACCTCTTTGACCGTTTCCTCGACAACCGTCTGGTCGTCGCCGAACGTCTCGCCGCCGCCAATCCTGACCCGTACTGCGGGCAGATGATTCTCGACACCATGAACGGACTTTATTATCCGGCAGGCTACAGCGCCAACTCTCAGACCGTCCTCCTCTCTTCGTTCCTCGCCACCTACCTCGGCAACGATCCCGCCAGGAGCTCCTTCTCGCCTTTCCTCAAGATGCCCTTGCCTAACTGGAACATCAGCTATAACGGTCTCAACAAAGTGCAGTTCCTCAAAAAGTGGTTCTCCAACATCAGCCTCTCCCACCGCTACTCCTCCACCTACACCGTCGGCAACTACTACACCGACGCCGCACTCTCCGCCCTCGACGACTACGACTACGGCATGGAGACCGTCCTCAACAACACCGGCGACTACATCCCCCCCGTCTCGACCGGCGGCGTACAGATCACCGAACAGTTCAACCCCCTTGTCCGCGTCTCGGTCAACATGGTCAACAGCTTCCAGTTCAACTTCTCCCTCCAGAAAAACCGCACCCTCGCTCTCTCCTTCTCCAACAACCAGCTCACCGAGACCACGCGCGACGGCGTCACCTTCGGCGCCGGCTACCGCTTCAAGGACATCGGCTTCCAGCTCAAGATCGGCAGCATGCCCATAGAGGTGAAGAGCGACATCGTCCTCCAGCTCAACCTCACCTACAACAGCAACATGACCAACATCCGCAAGATAAACCAGAACATCAGCCAGATATCCTCCGGCAGCTCCGTCTGGATGGCCGAGCTCAGCGCCGAGTATTCGCTCACCACCTATCTCGTGCTCCGTGCCTTCTTCCAGACCAACATCAACACACCCTATATATCCAACGCCTACCCCAACTCCACCACCAAGGGTGGCCTTACAATACGCTTCTCCTTCTAAAACAACTTCATAACTCAAAACTCATAACTCATAACTCATAACTATGAACAACGACCGCTTTACAGACTTCGACGACGAGGTGAAACAGCTGGTGCTCGACTTCGAGCGCACCGTCATGCGCGGCGAGACCCAGTTCTACGACATCGACGAACTGGAAATGATAATCGACTACTACCTCGAAGTCGACGACAAGGAACCCCTCATATCGGCCATCCACCTCGCCGAGCGCCTCTATCCCGACAGCATCGAGGTGAAGATAAGGCGCGCACACTGGTACGTCCTCAACAAGGAAAACGACAAGGCGCTCTCCCTCCTGCAGTCCCTCGAGCGACAGGACCCCTCCGACACCGACGTGGCCTATTCGCTCGGCGTCGTCTACGGCGAGATGGGCGAGAGCCGGAAAGCCATCCAGTACTACCTCCGCGCCGCCGACGACGGGTGGCAGCTCGGACGCATCTATGCCAACATCGCCGAGGAGTACGTCCGCCTGCAGCAGTGGCACGATGCCATCCAGTACTATATGCAGGCTTTCCGCACCGACTCCTACGACGAGCAGACCCTCTACAACTACCTCGACACGTGCGAGGAGGCCGATGCCTGCGACGAAGCCTCCGAGTTCCTCAAGCTCTATGTCAACGACCATCCCTACAGCAAGATAGGCTGGTACTGCTACGGCTGCGTCTGCCGCGACCTCGGCCTCGCCGAGCGCGCCGTCGACGCCTTCGAGTACGCCCTCGCCATCGACAAGAACTACGCCTCCGCCTACTACGAGCTCGCTCTCGCCAACGAGCAGCTCGACCGCATAGGCGAAGCCGCCACCGCCCTCACTCGCGCCCTCGACGCCGTCTCCATCCATGCCGACATCTACCGCGCACTCGGGCAGCTCTTCCTCCGGCACGACAACTTCGACACCGCACTCCTCTACCTCCGCAAAGCCGTCGACGAAAACCCAGCCGACGCCGAAGCCCTCGCCGGCATAGGGCTGTGCCAGCTCTATCTCGGCGACGACACGTCGGCACTCGCCTCCGCTCGCAAAGCCCTCGCCGTCGACCCTCAGTGCCCCGACGCCCTCTTCTGCTCGGCGTTGGTCTACGACGGGCGCGACAATGTCGACGCCGCCTCCGACTTCTACGAGCGCCTCGTCGCCTCACCCAGCGCCAACGAGGGCCACTGCCGTTTCTACACGCTCTTCCTCTTCAAGCGCGCCATATACGACATCCTCATCGAGTTCGCCGAAGAATCCCTCCAGCTCTATCCCCACGACCTCTTCTACTCCTCCTACCTCGCCGCCGCCTGCTTCTACACCAACCGCTACAACCGCTTCCGCCGTCTCCTCGACGACGTCCAGCCCTCCCTGCTCCGCCAGCTCTGCCCCCAGGCATGGGACAACCAAGCCCTCGCACCCCTCCTCGCCGCCCTGCACGACGATGGCCCAGAACCTGAATCTTGAATCTTGAATCCTGAATCTTGAATCTTGAATCCTGAATCTTTAAACTTTAAACCTTAAACTTTAAACTTTAAATCTCCATGAAAAGGACAATACTCTTTCTCGCCCTCCTCTCCTCCCTCTCCCTCGGCGTCCCACAGTGCTACGCCCGCGAGGCCCCCGGCGTCGCCGAAGCCGTCCGCGGCGACACAGCAGCCTCAGGCTGGGTGGCTTCGCTCCTCCATTGGTACGACGCCAACATGAACTACCTCGCCGTAGGCGCACTCATGACACTCGAGAGCTCCTTCATCCCCTTCCCCTCCGAGGTGGTCATACCCCCCGCCGTCTACGTGGCATGCAACCCACAGAGCGCCGGCGGCATGCGCGTCTGGCTCGTCGTCCTCGCAGGCACACTCGGCGCTCTCCTCGGCGCACTCCTCAACTACCTGCTCTCCCTCTGGCTCGGACGACCCATCGTCTACGCCTTCGCCCGCAGCCGCCTCGGCCGCATGCTCCAGCTCTCCGAGGACAAAGTCCAGCGCGCCGAAGCCTACTTCAACGACCACGGCGCCGTCTCGACACTCGTCGGTCGCTTCATACCCGTCATCCGCCAGCTCATTTCCATACCCGCTGGCCTCTCACGCATGAACCTCCTCTCCTTCTCGTTCTTCACCACCCTCGGCGCACTCGCATGGAACTGCATACTCGCACTCCTGGGTTGGCTGGCCTACAAGGCCGCCGACCCGTCGGTCATAGAGCGCTACAGCCGTCAGCTGAGCGTCATCATCGTGGCGCTCTTCGTCGCCGTCATACTCTTCTTCGTGATACGCTACCTCATAAAAAAGAACAAAAAAAAGGCGTAAACAGCTTATGTGTCAAAACTGCCACGGACCCCGTACAGGCTCCCTACCCCTTTCCTACGCCCTTCCTATCGCACCTGCCGCATCCACGGCCGAAGGAGGGCCGAAGAGGGGCCGAAGGGGGGCCGAAGGGACTTGGGTAAAAACACTGACAATGAGTGATATATAGAAAAATTATGTTGCAAGATATTAGAAATCAGTTTCCTATACTTGGCGTTGAAGTGCATGGCCGCCAGCTTGTCTACTTCGACAATGCGGCCACGACGCAGAAGCCCTTGGCGGTGATCGAGGCCCTGGACGCCTACTATCGCTCCGGCAACGCCAACATCCACCGCGGTGCCCACCATCTGGCTGCTGTGGCCACGGAGGCCTACGAAGGGGTGCGCCGCCAGGTGCAGGCCCTCATCGGCGCCCGTCATGCGCACGAGATAGTCTTCACGCGCGGCACCACAGAGAGCATCAACCTGGTGGCCAGCTCGTTCGCACGACGCTATTTCAAAGGCGACGGCGACGAGGTTATTGTGTCGGGCATGGAGCACCACAGCAACATCGTGCCGTGGCAGCTTGCCGGCGCCACTCTGCGCCCCGTGCCGTTCAGCGACGACGGTGTGCTCGACCTCGAGGCCATGGAGCGGCTTTTCAACGGCCATACGCGCCTGGTGGCTGTCTGCCATGCCTCCAACACTCTGGGCTCCGTGAACCCCGTGGCCGACATCGTGGCCATGGCCCATGCACACGGGGTGCCCGTGCTTGTCGACGGCGCACAGGCGGTGTCGCACATGAAGGTCGACGTGCAGGCGTTGGGTTGCGATTTCTACTGTTTCTCGGGCCACAAGATGTACGGGCCGATGGGGGTCGGCGTCATGTACGGCCGCGAGGAGCTGCTGAGCGAGATGCCGCCGTATCAGGGCGGGGGAGAGATGATCAGCGAGGTGACGTTTGAGCGCACCACCTACAACGAGCTGCCCTTCAAGTTCGAGGCCGGCACCCCGTCGGTGGGCGACGTCATAGGGCTTGGCAAGGCCATAGAGTTCATGCAGAGTGTGGGCATGGACACTCTTGCCGCACAGGAGGCCGACCTGCTGGCCTATGCCGCAGAGCGCCTCGCCACCCTGCCGGGCATACGCTTCTTCGGCCGTGCCCCGCAGAAGACGGCGGTCCTGTCGTTCCTCGTCGGCGACAGCCACCCCTACGATGTGGGCACCCTGCTCGACCAGATGGGCATCGCCGTGCGCACGGGCCACCACTGCACACAGCCCGTCATGGACCGCTACGGCATTCCCGGCACGGTGCGTGCCAGCTTCGCCGTCTACAACACCCGTGCCGAGGTCGACACCATGGTGTCGGCGCTGGAACGTATAATGCCCATGTTGCAATAGCCATGTTACAGACGTTACATATTGAGAACTATGCGCTGATTCGCGAGACGGACATCCGCTTCGGCGGCGGCTTTGTGGCCATCACCGGCGAGACGGGGGCCGGCAAGAGCATCATGCTCGGGGCTCTCGGCCTCCTCCTCGGCCAGCGGGCCGACGCCGCCGTGCTCGCCGAGAAGGAGCGCAAATGCGTCGTCGAGGCCCTCTTCGACGTGGCGGGACTTGGCCTGGAACCGCTCTTCCGCGAGGCCGACGTGGACTACGACGACAGGCTTATCCTGCGCCGCGAGATACTGCCGTCGGCCAAGAGCCGCGCTTTCGTCAACGACACACCGGTGCAGCTGCCGTTCCTCAAGCAGCTGGGCGCCAGAATAATCGATATCCATTCGCAGCACCAGACGCTCACGCTGGCCGACAGCTCTTATCGCATGGAACTGCTCGACACGCTGGCCGGTGGCAGGGAACGCGCCGCTTATGCCGACGCTTTCGGCCGTTACGCTTCTTTGAAGCGCGACTTGGAAGAGCTGACGTCGGCCGAGGCCCGGAACCGCAAAGAGCAGGACTACCTGCAGTTCCAGTTCGACGAGCTGGCGGAGGCACGCCTGGCTGCCGACGAGCAGCAGGCGCTGGAGGAGGAGTCGCAGTTGCTGGCGCACGCAGAGGCGGTGCGCCAGGGGCTCGCCACAGCGGCCGCCATGCTCGACGACGACACAGAGCAGTCTGTGCTGGCGCGTCTGCGTCAGGCTAAGGCGGCTCTGGCGCATGTGGCAGAGTACCATAAGGAGGCGGCCGACTTGTTGGCGCGTGTCGACTCGTCGCTGATCGAGCTCGACGATGTTGACAACACGCTGCTCTCCGCAGCCGATGGCGTCACCTACAGCCCTGAACGCCAGCAGGAAGTGGATGAACGGCTGGCGCTGCTGTACCGCTTGGAGAAGAAACACGGTGTGGACGATGTCGCGGGCTTGATAGCTATCCGCGACGAACTGGATGTCAAGCTGCAGGCTATCGCCACACTCGACGACCGAATAAAAGAACAGATGGAACAGGTGGACAAGGCTTTCGCCGAGGTGCAGAAGGCCGCCGACAGGCTGAGCGCCGCGCGAGGCAAAGCCGCCGAGCTTCTGTCGAAAGGCATTCTGCCCACGCTGCATGAACTCGGCATGCCCGAAGCGCGCTTTGTCGTCGAGCTGTCGCCGACGGCTACCTACGGGCCTAACGGTCACGACGCTGTGGCCTTCCTGTTCAATGCAAACCGTGGCGGCGAGCTGCGCGACCTGGGCAAGGTGGCGTCGGGCGGCGAACTGTCGCGCCTGATGCTGGCGGTGAAAAGCATGCACACGTCGCGTTCGCTGCTGCCGACCATCATATTCGACGAGATAGATACCGGCGTCAGTGGCGACATAGCAGGTGCTGTGGGACGCATCATGTGCCGCATGGCGCAGAGTATGCAGGTGGTGGCGATCACCCACCTGCCGCAGATTGCCGCCAAAGCTCAGCAGCACATGAAGGTTTTCAAGGTGACCGACGACAAACGGACGGTGTCGTGCATCAAAGAGTTGGCCACAGACGAGCGCGTCACCGAAGTGGCTGTCATGCTCAGCAGCGACCCGCCGACCAAGGCGGCGCTGCAGACTGCCAAGGAGTTGATGCAATGAAGTACTACCTGGTGGGATATATGTATAGCGGGAAAACGACCTTCGGCCGTCGGCTCGCTGCCTCCAAGGGCATGGATTTCCTCGATCTGGACCGTGCCTTTGAAGAACGCTACCACTATACTGTGCCGCGATTTTTCGCCACCTTTGGCGAAACGGCCTTCCGTAAGCTGGAGACCCAGATGCTGCGCGATACCGCTCGGCTCGACAACGTGGTCATCGCCACTGGCGGAGGTACGCCGTGCCACAGCGGAAACATGGACTTTATACTTGCCAACGGTACTGCAATATATATGCAGATGAGCGTGGACGACCTTGTGCAGAGGGCCTTGCACAGCCGTAACCCGAGGCCGCTGTTGCAGGGTCTGTCGCCCGAAGAGATGCGTGCAAAGATAGAGAGGCAAAAAGAAGAGCGCGAAGGTGTCTACCTCCGCGCCCAGATTGTCGTTGACGGGATGCACCCCGTGGTTTAGTATTCGAAAGCGCTTCCTCCGAGGAATTCCCGCATGATGCTGTTGTAGGGGATGAACTTGTCATCTATCGGCAGCAGCAGCTCCGAGAAGTTGAGTATCTGCTGGGCGATAGAGTATTCCTCGCAGTCTTCGGGGACCTGCTTCAGCAGCGGCTCGGCATAGCGTTTCAGCACACCGAGTTCGTAGAGCAGGGCGCTGTTGAACATGACGTTGGCGTTCTCCTGATAGGGGAAGATGTGCTTCCTCTCACCACGCACGACCTCGGGCCAGCGGCGCAGTGTCTCATAGGCATTCCAGCCGCGGAAGTTGTTGTCTCTCACCAAGCGGCGTACCAGACGGTTGTCGGTGCCGTGGATGATGTTTTGATCATCGATGGAGAGCTGCGTCAGCGCGCTTACATAGACCTTGAATTTCAGCTCTTCGTCTATGTCGGCGGTCAGCTTGGGGTTAAGTGCGTGGATACCTTCCACGACGAGGATGCTCCGTGGGCCCAGTTTCAGGGTCTTGCCGCTGTAGAACGGGTCGCCTTTCTTGAAGTCAAAGGTCGGTATTTTGACCTCTTCGCCGCGGAACAGTGCGTTGAGGTGCTCGTTGAGCAACGGGATGTCGAGTGCGTCCACGCTCTCAAAGTCGTACTCTCCGTTGGGCAGTTTTGGTGTACGGTCGCGCCCAAGGAAGTAGTCGTCCAGCGACATCTGGTTGACGTCGTAGCCAAGTACGCTCAACTGCACACTCAGCCTGCGGCATGAGGTCGTCTTGCCGGAACTGGAAGGGCCTGCCAGCAGAACCATCTTGGCTCCGCTCTGGCGCACCTGTTCGGCTATCTCGGCATACTTCTTCTCGTGTAGGGCTTCGGCCAGCAAGATGAGATCTTGCCCGCCGTCTTGGTAGACAATGCGATTGTAGTCGCTTACCGTAGACATGTGCATCAGCTCTGTCCAGCGGTAGTGCTCGCGGAAGATGGCGAAGAGTTTCGGCGTCTCGGTGAAAAGAGACAGCTTGTCGGGATGCTCGGGGTCGGCACATTGTAGCATGTAGCCGTCTTCTCCATATTGGCGGAAGTCCCATGTCGTCAGGCATCCGGTGCTTGGCGCCAGCTTGCCGTTTATCTTGTGCACGGTGTCGCCAAGGAAGTTCATCTCAACATACAGCTGCTTCAGGTGCTCCAGTATGTATAGGGTCTTCGGCATGTGGCGCGTGCGGATGAGCTCTTTGGCGTCCTCCAGCAGCATCGTCTTCGCCGTGAAGGGCATGTCGGCCTCCTGCAGGGCTATCATGCGCTCTCTGACCGTGCGGCACACCTCGTCTGTGGCAGGCAGCTGGAAGTCGTCTACGGCGCTTACTATACGGCAGTAAAACCCGTTCTGCAGCGAGTGGTCAATCGACAGAACTGCCTTGGGGTAACAGTCGTGCACCGCAGTGTATAGCATCATCGTCAGCGCGTTTCTGTACATACGGAAACCTTGGCGGCTTGTGATGTCCAGTAGCTGGATGGTCTTGGGGTTGTATATGCGGTATTGCAGCGGCTCAACCTTGTTGTTCACCAGGGCACCGAGTATGGGCCATGGGGCTTTGCCGTCGGCGAGGGTCTTGCTCTTTTCGTACTCTTCGGCCAGTTTCGCCACCTGGGTGCCGGGCTCTATCATCATACGCTCGCCGGTGTTGGCGAGCACAATCTCAACTTTATTCATGATGCCATTGTATCCTCAATTTCCTTGACTGTCTTGGGTATGGGCTTGCCCAGCACACGGCAGCCGGTCTTCGTGACCAGCACGTCGTCTTCTATGCGGATGCCGCCAAAGTCTTTCCATTTCTCCAGCTCGCGGTAGTTGATGAACTCCTTGCATTTGCCCTCGGCTTTCCATTTGTCGATAAGTGCGGGTATGAAGTAGCAGCCAGGCTCGTCGGTGATGACGAAGCCGGGCTGCAGACGGCGTCCGCAGCGAAGGCTGCCGAGGCCGAACTGCTCGCTGGGGCGTGTCTCGTTGTCGTAACCTACGTTAATCTGGCCATAGTTCTCCATGTCGTGCACGTCGAGGCCCATCATGTGGCCCAGGCCGTGGGGCATGAGCAGGCTGTGGGCACCGGCTTCCACTATGTCGTCCACATTGCCCTTCAATATGCCGAGTCCTTTGTAGCCTTCGGCAAGCTTGCGGCTTGCGGCCTGATGCACCTCTTTGTAGGTGATGCCAGGCTTGGTGACGCGTATAGCCTCGAGGTTCGCTCCCAGCACAATCTCGTAGATGGCTTTCTGGCGACTGTCGAATTTGCCTCCAACGGGCACCGAACGGGTGATGTCGGAGCAGTAGTTCATCGCTGTCTCGCATCCGGCGTCCATCACAAGCATGCGCCCCTTCGTCAGCTTGTTGTTGTGACCGTGGTTGTGCAGGGTCTCGCCGTGAACAGTCATGATGACGGGGAAGCTCACGGGGCCGTTGCCTTTCCAGGCCTCGCCTTCCATGAAGCCAGCCAGCTCGTACTCGTAGCGGCCCGGCATGGCCATCTTCATGGCGCCCACATGCATGTTATATGCCGTGGCTATGGCTTTCTCAATCTCTGCAATCTCTTCGGCACTCTTGATGCTGCGCTGTTTCACGCAGGCCAGCGTGAGTTCCATCGAGGCAAAACGAGCCACAGCGTCGTACTTGATGCCGAGCAGCTCGCTCAGCTGTCGCGTGATGTCGGCACGGTAGGGGGCTATGTAGTGGAAGTCCTTGGCAAAGGCCAGTTTCCTGCGCAGCGCGTTCAGGTTGCCCGTGTTGCCCACACCCACGCTGGCCGCCAGTTCCTTGACGCTCGGCAGCGGTCCTGTCCAGATGATGTCGTCTATGTCGTAGTCGTTGGCGAAGATATAGTCCTTGCCGTTGTCGCAGTCTATCACGCCCACGAGGTCTTCGCGCTGAAGCCCGAAGAAATACAGGAATGTGCTGTCCTGGCGGAACCAATAGGTGTTGTCTTTGTAGTTGCACGGGGCTTCGTGGTTGCCCGGAATGATGATGATGCCGTGGCCCACGTCTTTGCGCAACTGCTCGCGGCGTTTGATATAAGTCTCTTTCTTGAACATGGCTGTATTTTTTTTCTTATTTAACGCTCCGATGGTGTTTATATTGTGCCGGTGGCAAAATATATGTGGCCTCAATTGCAGAGCCGTCGGTAGTGGCAGGTGAGGAGGTCGCCGTTGTCGTCGTAGAGGTGCATGCCGCTGCCTTCGCAGTAGCGCCACATCTTGCAGTCGGCGCAGTGCCCTTTCCGTGCCCACGAGCGGTCGCGCATCAGCTGGAAGCGGTTCTGCCATACGTCCCACAGGTCATCGGTGTAGATGCTGCCCTGGTCCATGTGGCTGCGCACCGAGGTGCAGCCGCTGATGGCGCCGTCGCAGCGTATCGACGCCACCTCTACGCCCGAGCGGCAGTAGAAGAAGTGGTCGCGCACGCGCTGCTCGTAGTCGCCGAGGAAGCCCTCGCAAGCGTAGCTCACCTCCATCGTCCTATCGCTGAGCCTCTCCTCTTCGATGAAGTCCATGAGCCGGCGCAGCTGCTTGTCGGTAAGCTGCAGGTCGGGGTCGCCGGCGGCGCGTCCCATGGGGAAGATGCTGAAGAGGCGCCAGCTGGCCACGCCGAGCCCTGCGAGCAGATCCCTGAGCTCCGCCAGCCGGTCTATGTTGCGCGGGTTGACGCACGTGACGACGTCCCACAGCACCTCGTGCTGTGCCGCCAGCAGGCTGACGGCTTCCGTGGCCCTGGCGAAGGAGCCCTCGTGACGCCTCAGCCAGTTGTGCTGCTCCTCGGGGCCGTCGAGGCTCACGGTGACGGAGTGCAGGCCGCTCTCCATGAGGCTCTGCAGGCGGGCCCGGTCGAGCAGGTATCCGTTGGTGACCACCCCCCAGGGGTAGCCGCGGCGGTAGAGCTCGAGGCCCACCTCTTCAAGGTCGTCGCGCAGCAGCGCTTCGCCGCCGGTAATGATGATGAATGTCTCGTTGGGGTTGACGTGCGGTGTCAGGCTGTCGACGGCCCGCAGGAAGTCTGCCGCCGGCATGTCCTTCACCTCGGGCTGCACCCTGCAGTCGCTCCCGCAGTGGCGGCAGTGCATGTTGCATCGCAGCGTGCACTCCCAGAAGAGGCTGCGCAGCGGATGCAGCTGCTCGTTTGTCTTGCGCAGTTGCCGCTGCAGCTCGAGCCCTACACGTTGTCTGAAGTTCATTTGCTCTCCAGCTCGATGTCTATCTTGGTGCTGAAGGTGCCCTGGTTCCAGCCGCCGGCGTTGGTTTTGTCGATGTTCTCGGCCTTGACGGGCACGTCGAGCAGGCGGTTCTTGTATCGGCCGTTGGCCTTGCCGTCGGTGTCGCGCACCAGCACGCGCACCTTCTCGCGCGGCAGGCCGTCGTGGCGCAGCTCGAAGTTGCCGCGCTTGTCGGTCTTCACCTCGTTGTTTTCCAGGTATTTCTTTATGTTCTCCTGGTCGCCGTAGATGGTGTCGGCCGTGGCCTCGACGCCGTGCTCCAGCAGGTTGACGCTTACGCCCTCCACGGGCCGGCCCTTGCGGTCTTTTACCTGCCCCATGATGCGGTAGCCCATCGTCGGCACCCCGTACATGAGCCTTATCTCCTCGCGGGGTTGCGGGCGGGGGGCCTGCTCCTCTTCGGGCTGGGCCAACTGCTTGTGGCTGTGGCACGACGAGAGCCCCAGGGCGCTCATGAGCGACACGATGAGCCAGTTCTTCAGTTTCAGGAACTTTATCTTCATGCAAAAATAACGCCGCCGATTGGAAAAAATTGTGTATCTTTGCAAATTGTTTTATGCTACAGTTATGACAAAGACAATAATAGCAGGTCCTTGCAGTGTCGAGAGCCGTGAGCAGCTGCGCATCGTCACCGAGGCCCTCGCCGCCATGCCGCGCGTGGGGCTCATCCGCGCCGGCGTGTGGAAGCCGCGCACGCGCCCCGGCGGTTTCGAGGGCCTCGGCGAGCCGGCCTTGCGGTGGATGCAGGCTTTCGCCGCGGAGTATGGTGTGCGCTACTGCTGCGAGGTGGCCACGCCCGACCATGTGGCCCTCTGCCAGCGCTACGGCATAGGCACCGTGTGGATAGGTGCCCGCACCACGGGCAACCCCTTCATGGTCGGCGAGCTCTGCGCGGCTCTGCGCGGCAGCGCCATGCAGGTGCTGGTGAAGAACCCCACGAGCCCCGACGTGCGCCTGTGGCTCGGCGCCATAGAGCGCCTGCGCCAGTGCGGCATAGCCGACATCAGTGCCGTGCACCGTGGCTTCGAAATGTACCACAACCACGGCTATCGCAACGCGCCCCTCTGGGAGGTGCCCATGACGCTGCGGCGCGAGATGCCCGAGGTGCCGCTGCTCTGCGACCCGAGCCACATCGGCGGCAGCCGCGAGCTGGTGGCGCCGCTGGTGCAGACGGCGTCGCAGTTCGACTTCGACGGCCTCATGGTGGAGGTGCACCCCGACCCTGACGCCGCCCTCACCGACGGCCCCCAGCAGCTGACCGTCGCCGACTTCGCGGCGCTGCTCGACAACTTGGCGCCGCTCGCCGCGCACCCCTCGCCGCTCACGGAGCGCCAGCTCGAGCCCCTGCGCCGTCAGATTGACGAAATAGACCACGAGATGCTCTCGCTCCTGGCACGCCGCATGGAGATGTCGCGCCAGATATCCTTTGTCAAGCGCGACCTCAACCTGCCCGTCTACCAGTCCGACCGCTGGTCCGACGTGGTGGCCGACCGTCTGCAGCAGGCCACGGGACTGGGGCTCGACGCCGACTTCACGCGCGCCCTGCTTGAGAAGATACATGCCGAGAGTATGCGTGTGCAGCTCAACGTCGGAGAATAAACGAACACCCCCGGCCGAGAGGTCGGGGGTGTCTTCTTCCTGTTTCGTTTTCTTGTGCGCTTACTCGGCGGGGACTACGCTGACGTAGCTGCGGTCTTCGCGGCCTTTGTGGAATTTCACAACGCCGTCGATGAGGGCGTAGAGCGTGTGGTCCTTGCCCATGCCGACGTTCTGACCGGGGTTGTGGGCGGTGCCGCGCTGGCGTACTATGATGTTGCCGGCGATGCACTTCTGACCGCCAAAAATCTTGACGCCTAAACGTTTGCTTTCGGATTCACGACCGTTGCTGGAACTACCAACACCTTTTTTGTGTGCCATATCTCTTTAATTTTGAATTTTGAACTTTGAATTCTGAAAGCTGACAATCTTCAACATTCAACTTTCAACATTCATAATTAATTAGTTGATGCTGTCAATCTTGATCTGGGTCAGATAGTCGCGGTGACCGTTCATCTTCTGGTAGCCTTTGCGACGGATTTTCTTGAACACCAGAACCTTATCGCCCTTCAGGTGGCGTAGGACGGTGGCCTTGACATTTGCTCCTGCAATGTAAGGTTTGCCCACTTCAACCTTGCCATCATTGTCTTTAAGCATCACGGTGTCAAAAGAGACTTCGCTGCCCTCGTCGTTGTGGAGGCGGTTGACGAAAATCTTTTGATCTTGGGCGACCTTGAATTGCTTGCCTGCGATTTCTACGATTGCGTACATTTTCTTTATTTGTTTGTTATTGAATTACTTTCGTCGATTTCAGGGCCTGTTTTGCCCCACAAATCGGACTGCAAAGATACGAACATTTTTTGAACTGGCAAATTCTTTTTCCTTTTTAACGTTTTTTTTTAACATTTGGCCGTGTCCGCCACAGGGCGGCAGGGATGCCCTACGGCTCTGGTACGGCCCCTCTACGGCCCTGCGACGGCCTTCCACTGAAGAACGGCCGAAGGGACTCCGTAGGGGGGCCGAAGGGGCTCCGTGCAAATGCCCTATTTTACTGGCGCCGCGGCATGTTGGCCGGCATACTGATCGGAATATCAGGCGTGTCGAAGCGCAGCAGGGTGTCGGTGTAGAAGGTGTAGGTCCACTTGGCGGAGCCGGCGAAGATGCCGAGGGCGCCGGTGACGTTGGTGTAGGGCTGCGCCTGCTCGGCGAGCATGGAGCCGAGGCTGTTGCTGCGGGCTACGCTGATGAGGTATCTCATGCGCGCGGGCGTGATGCTCTCCACGGTGACGGTGTACCAGTGCTTGAACTCTTGTGTGTCGTTGACCACCTCGTTGGTGTCTTTGAAGATGGGGACGAAGAGGTTGAGGGGCTGGTCGGAGCGTCCGTCGATGCGTCCGTCGGTGAACATGAGGCCTGAATAGAGCATGTCGCCGAGGGCTCCGTTGGGCGAGACGTCGCTGGCGGTGATGTCTGTGGCGTCGTTGAGGAGGAACATGAAGTAGGATTTGCTGACGGTGTCGACGGTGCGGTAGCGGTCGGCCCATACGTCGTGGCGCATGCCGCTGTCGCGCACGGTGACGGTGAGGTTGTAGTATTCCTTGAAGCCGAGGCTGTCGCTCAGGCGCAGGGGCACCCAGTAGAGGTTGAAGGTGGGGCTGGCCCACATGATGGTGCGGCCGCTGTGGCTCATGCGGGGGAAGGGTGGCACGTAGGTCTCGGCGTGGACGCTGCCTTTGTGGGTGCTGATGTCGATGGCCAGCTGGTCGAGCGGGCGCAGGGTGTCGGGGAAGAAGTAGTTGCAGCGCCCTATGGAGTCGGGGGTGAGAGGTATGCCGTTGCGCCAGAGGGTGAGGGTGGCGCCGTCGACGGGGTGCGAGCCCACGCTGTCGAGGAAGAAGTGGGTGTTGGTGAAGTTGACGAAGGCCCGTTTGCCGGCCTGCGGCACTCCGTTGAGTACCATGATGCTGTTGGCGTCGCTGTCGTCGATGTCGAGGACTTTCTCGCAGCCGCCGAGGAGGAGCATCGCCGCGAAAGCGAAGATGATATTATGTGTTCTCATGATGCTTGTTTTCTTTTCTATAACCAATAACCGTCAGAAATACAGCGTGTAGGCCGCCGAGGGGAGGATGGGGAAGAGGGAGAGCTGCATGAAAGCCGAGGAGTACTGGCGGTAGGTCTCGGAGGTGCTGCGGTAGACCATGTAGGGGTTCTGGCGGTTGTAGGCGTTGTAGACGCTCAGGCTGATGGTGCGGTGGGGGTTGGTGCCGAAGCGTGTGCCCCAGGGCTTGAACTTGCGGTGGAAGTTGACGGCGAGGTCGAGGCGGTGGTAGTTGGGGAGTCGGTAGTTGTTGCGGCCTTCGATGTAGGAGAGCTGCGGCACCTCGTTGGCCGGGCGGTCGTAGTCGGCGGGGTCGTCGCTGGCCACGGCGTAGCGCTTGGTGGCGAGGGTGGCGGTGTTGCCGGTGGAGAAGACCCATGTGGCGCTGACGTCGCAGCGGTCGCTGAAGCGGTAGCTGAGGACGATGGAGAGGTCGTGGTGCCGGTCGTACTTGGCGGGGAACTCCTTGCCGCCGTTGAGCCGCTGCCCTTCGCGGTCGAAGATGCGCATGGTGCGGCTCCAGGTGTAGGCCACCCAGCCGGTGAACTTGCCGAAGTCGCGCTGGGCGAGGAACTCGATGCCGTAGCTGTAGCCGTCGCCGGCGACGACGAGGTTCTCCCAGTTGTCGCTGCTGCCGAAGAAGGTGGCGCCGTCTTTGTATTCTATGAGGTTGGACATGCGCTTGTAGTAGCCTTCCACCGAGAGGTCGGCAATGCCGCTGAGGCTGTAGAAGAGGCCCGCGGCCACCTGGTGGCTCTCCATGGGCACGACCTTCTCGGTGACGGGCACCCAGAGGTCGGTGGGCAGGCTGATGCCAGTGGTGGAGAGGAGGTGTACGTACTGCTTCATCCAGGCGTAGCCGGCCTTGACGGAGAGGCCTTCGGCGAGCATCACGCGGCCGCTGATGCGGGGCTGCAGCGAGGGGTAGAAGGCGTCGCCAACCTTGAAGCCGCTGGCGTGGATGCCGGCGTTGATCTTGACGGCGTCGCTGATGCTCCAGTCGTCTTCGGCGAAGAGGGCCATCTCGTTGGCCATGACTTTGGCGGTGGTGATCTCGATTGTGGTGTCGAAGGCGCCGTTCATCTGGAGCGTGTCGTAGTAGTTGACTTTGCCGTTGGCCACCTCGGGGCTGAACCAGTGGCGCGTGAAGTAGGCGCCGTACTTGACGGCGTGCGATGGATGGGGGGCGTAGTCGAAGTCGAGGCGCGCCGTGAGGTCCTGTATGCCCGAATGGTAGTCGCCGGTGACGGTGGAGGGACCCCCGTTGGCGTCGGCGCCGGTCTTCTCAAGGCTGCCTATGATGTTGTTGTCATACTGGGTGTAGGCCACCTGCACGTTCATGAAGGTCTTGGGGGTGAGCTCGTAGTTCCAGCGCAGGGAGCCTACGATGTTGCCCCAGGTGTTCTCCATGCCCATGCGCATGTCCTCGTCGAGGGCGGTGACGGTGTTTATCTTGCCGTGCACCTTGTCCTTGCCCCAGTAGATGCTGCCGTAGAGGCGCGAGCGCTCGCTGAACTTGTGCGAGAGCTTGGCGTTGAGGTCGTAGAAGTAGTAGCCCGCGTCGAGCTTGGCGTTGGCGGCCTCGGCGGGGGCGGTGGTCTCCTCGCGGCTGGCGTTGTTGATGGCCATGATGGTGGGTATGACGAGGAGTTCGGCGTAGGTGCGGCGCGCCGAGATGCTGAAGGTGGTCTTCTCTTTGACGATGGGCCCCTCGATGTTGAGCTTGGCGGAGATGAGGCCTATGGAGAAGTTGCCGTGCAGCTCCTGGTCGTTGCCGTTGTTCTGCGTGATGTCGAGCACCGAGCTCAGGCGGCCGCCGAAGCGGGCGGGGAAGGAGCCTTTGTAGAGGGTGACGTTCTTCACGGCGTCGGTGTTGAAGGCCGAGAAGAAGCCGCCGAGGTGGCTGACGTTGTAGAGGGCCACGCCGTCGAGGAGGAAGAGGTTCTCGTCGGGGCCGCCGCCGCGCACGTACATGCCGCTGTTGCCCTCGCTGCCGCTCTGCACGCCGGGCATCAGCTGCAGGGCCTTGATGATGTCGGCCTCGCCGAACATCACGGGTACGGCCTTGATCTTCTCCACGGTCATCTCCGTGGCGCTCATCTGCGACGAGCGGGTGTCGCCCACGCGCTCGGCGGTGATGACCACCTCGTCGAGCTGCACGCTGGGCACGAGCTTGACGGTGAGCTGACGGTTGGCGGTGTGGGTGAACTTGAAGAACTGGGGCTCGTAGCCCACATACTGCACTTTGAGCTCCACGTCGCCACCGGCGGGCAGGGTGAGCGAGAAGCGCCCGTAGGGGTTGGTGACAGCGCCTTTGCCGCTGGAGGCGTCGACGACGGTTGCGCCGATGAGGGTCTCGCCGCTCTTGCTGTCGCTGACGGTGCCGCTGACGGTATAGCTACGCTGCGCCGCGGCGGACAGCGGGAGTAGCAGCAACAGGAAAATAAGGGTTCTATACTTCATACAATAATTGTTTCACGGTTTTGCCGAGCACGGGGTGTCGGTAGTCGGGCATCACTTCGGCCAGGGGCTCCAGGACGAAGCGGCGCAGGTGCATGCGTGGATGGGGGATAGTGAGGTCGGGGGTGTCGATTATGTCGTCGTTGAAGAAGATGAGGTCTATGTCCATGGGGCGGCTGCTGTAGGCCGTGGCTCCGTCTTTGCGGCGGCGCCCCAGCTCATGCTCTATGCGCAGGGCCTCGCGCAGCACCTCGTGGGCTGTGAGGGGGGTCTCTACAAGCAGGGCCTGGTTGAGGAAGGGTAGGGGGGTGTCGTCGAAGGAGCCCCAGGGGGCTGTCTCGTGGACTCCCGAAAAGAGTGCAACCGTGCCGATACGTTGCCGTATCAGCGCGGTTGCTGCTTCTATGAGGGCTTGGCGGTCGCCTTGGTTGCCGCCGATGAGTAGTGCAACCTGGTTCATCCGCAATGTATGAAGCGCTCGACAAGAGCGAGGGTCTTCTCGCTGTCTTTGCCTATATCGGCGCGGAGGGTGCGGTCGTTGAAGGCGCGGAGCTGCTTGATGATGCCGTCGATGAGCGCCGGGGTGAAGATGCCGTCTTGTTCGTACACTGCGCGGTCGCGCTCCAGCAGGTCGGCGCTGGCGGCGCAGCTGTCGGGCAGCACGTCGAGCTTGGCGAGGACGTCCTCGTGCTCAAAGATGTTGACGCTGACGTAGCGGTCGCGGGCATACTGCACGGCGTCCTGCATCTCGAAGCCGTGGCGGGCGGCGACAGTCATGCCGGCCAGCAGCAAGTATACGTTGGCCGAGCCGTCGGGCGTGCGCAGCTCTATGGTCTGCTTGTAGCTGAAGTCCACCTTGTCGTCTTTCTCCAGGGGGTTGGCGCTGGCCATCATGTTGCCCGCGCTGCGGCTCCAGCCCAGAGGCACGCGCACCATGGCGCTGCGGTTGCGGTCGCCCCAGCAGATGTTGGTGGGAGCCTCCTGGTGGGGCACCAGGCGGAAGTATGACGTGGGGTTGGTGTTGCCGAAAGCCGTGAGGGAGCCTGCGAGGCTGAGGATGCCTGCCATGGTCTTCAGGGCCGTGTCGCTAAGGCCGTTCTCGCCAACGTACATGTTCTTGCCGTCCTTGGAGACGCGGGTGTGCACATGCATGCCGCTGCCGGCTTTGCCGACGGTGATCTTGGGGGCGAAGGTGACGGTGATGCCGTACTTGTAGCCGAGCTCGCGCATCATCCACTTGGCGATGACCAGCTGGTCGGCGGCCTGCTCAAGGTGTGTGGGCAGGAACTCAATCTCGTTCTGCTCGTACATCAGGTCGCCGTGGGTGAAGTTGCCCACCTCGCTGTGGCCGTACTTTATCTCGCCACCGGCGGCGGCAATCATGCGCATGGCTTCGGTGCGGAACTCCTCGAACTTGCAGAAAGGCATGCTGACGTGGTAGCCGTGCTGGTCTTCGGGCATGTAGGCCTCTTCCTTGGGGGCTATGGCGTAGTACTCCAGCTCGCCCATGACCTCGAACTCCATGCCGCCGGTGGCCTCGCGGAAGGCGCGTGCGGCCTTCTGCAGCGTGTACTCGGGAGCCATGGCGAAGGGCTCGCCGTCCTTGTTGTAGAACGAGCAGAGCAAGTCGAGGGTAGGCACGTCGCTGAAGGGGTCGAGGAAGGCCGTGCGGAAGCGCGGTATGACATAGAGGTCGCTGTTGCCGGCCTCTATGTAGGGGAAGAGGCTGCTGCCGTCCACGCGCTCGCCGCTGGTGAGCACCTCGTCGGCGTGCGCCAGGCTCTGGATGACGAAGTTGAGCGTGTGCAGCTTGCCGTCGTCAGCCATGTAGCGGAAGTTGATCATCTCTATCTGGAACTCCTCGATGACCTTGAGGATATCTTGTTTGGTGAACTCAGCCATGGGCTTCTCCAGGAAAGTCACCAACGGGTTGGGGTTGAACTTCAGTTGTTCCTGTGTCATGATATATATGGGTTTTTGATAATTGCGTCTCGATATAACGACGATGTGTGACATATATTGTGCTGCACAGATAAAAAAAAGAGGCTCCCTTTTTGCGGGGAGCCTCTTTGTGTTTCAGGGCCGTAGCCCTGAATGTTGGAGTGTCGGCTTAGCGCACAACGATGACGCGCTGGGCGGCGGCGTTGCCAACCTTCACGAGGTAGACGCCGGTGTTCTCCATGCGGAAGCTGCAGCTCTCGCTGGCCTTGGCCTCATGGTTGAGCATGCGGCCGTTGACGTCGAACACATACACGCTCTGGCCTTCGGCGCCGCGCACGTAGATGGTGCTGTTGGCGCTGTAGACGTTCACGTTGCTGATGTCAGCATCCTCGATGCCGACTTGCTGCTGGAACATAGCGGTGATGGTGACTGTTGCGTTGGCATTGGCATAGAGCTGAGGCAGTGCGCCGAAGTTGACGGAAGTCTCAACAATCGCGAGGATGGTATCGCTGGCGACTGCGCCGTTCACGTATACCGTAAACCTCCAGCCATAGAGCTCATAGCCAGCGTTGGCGGTGGCGGTGGCAGCGATGGAGTCGCCGACAGCCGTCATGACGGTGCCGCTGGGGTTGATGCTACCCATGGTGGCGTCGTTGACGGTGTAGGTCACCGCGACGCTGTCGGGAGCACCGGGCTCGAAGATGGCAGTAACGATGACGGAGGCTCCGTAGGTGACGAAGTTCTGCGGTATGGTGCCGAAGCTGGCGCTTGTCGTTGCCGTGACGAAGGTGGTGTCGTTGGCAACCTGGCCTCCAGCCATGATGGTGAGGCGCCAGCCGTGGATGCGGTAGCCGTCGTTGGCCGTGGCCGTGGCGCTGATAGTGCTACCAACAGCCTGACGGATGGTGCCGTTCGGGGTGATGGTGCCCATGACAGTGTCGTTGACGGTGTAGGTCACAGAGATGCTGTCGGGAGCGGTCACGCCGGCCTGGAAGTAGGCAGTCAGGGTCATGTTGGTGATGCCATAGCCCATCAGGGTGCTGGCGAGGAAGTAGTAGCCGGTGGCATATTCTGCACCGACGGTGTCGGCGGTGCCGTTGCCGTAGTCAATAATCCATTCCACGAAGCTGTTGCCGGTGGTGGCAATGGCGTTGAAGTGGATCGTGTCGCCAGCGTGGTAGGTGTAGGTGCCGGGGGCGGGGTTGGTGGTGCCCAGGGTGGCATCGTTGGTGGCGAAAGTCACGACGATGCTGTCGGCAGGCTGCGGGCCGGGCTGCGGGGCAGTCACGGGATAGATGGTCATCGGGTAGTTGTGCATATAGTACCATACGCCAGAGTATTCCATGCTGTCGACCACGACGCCGGCGGCGCTGTTGGCCCACTTCTGGAAGTCACCGTTGCCGAGGTTCTGGGAGAGGCCCATGTCGCTGATGGTGTTGCGCTTGCTCTCCCAGAAGTGGGTGGCGTCGCCCGTGAGGGTGGTGCCGTTCTCGGTGAAGGTGATGTTGCCAAGGCCGTAGCTGCCGGTGGTCCAGCTGAAGCGCGGGTCGTTGGCGGCGATGGTGTCGAGGGCGGCCTGCGAAGTGATGCTGTCGGTGCTGAAGTTCACACCCCATGCCAGGGCGGTGTCGGCCCAGTTGACGGCCATGACCACCTGGTTGCTGCCGGTGCCGACCCAGTAGGTCACTGCGCTGGCGGCGATGGTGGCTTCCTCAACCTGCGGCTGGGGCTGCGGTTCGTCGCTGCCGCAAACATTGTTGGCGGTGTAGAACACGCTGCCGGCGGTCAGTTCGCTGGCGTCGCTGGCGGTGTAGAGGACGCTGTCGTTGCCGTTCTTGATGACGAAGGAGGCTTCGTAGTCATAGTTGCTGCCACCGTTCACCCATGTGAATGTCACAGGCACGCCGGCGCAGACAGTGTAGGTATAGGTCTCGGTGACGGGATAAGGATCATCGTAGGCCCAGGGGTCGCCCTCCACGGTGTTGTGGGCGATGGAGGCACCGTTCTGCTGGATGTCGATGTAGGAGTTGTCCCAGCCGTCGCCGTACTCGTCGGTACCGACGATGGTGATGGTGCAGCTGCCGCCTTCGCAGTCGGTCATGGCGCTGATGGTCACCATGTCGGCGCTGTCGGTGGCCGAGCAGATGGCCTGCACGCCGAAGGTGTAGGCTGTGCTGGCGGTCAGGCCGCTGACGGTGTAGAAGGTGTCGGTGGTGCTGCCCACGAGGGCGGTGCCGTTGTACACATCATAGCTGGCGGCGTCGCCGGTCCAGCTGATGGTCACGCTGTTTCCAGTGGCGGTGTCAACAGCGAGGCCTGTCACAGGAGCGCAATATGCGCCGGTCATCTCGGTGACCGTGACGCTGTCAATTCTGCCATAGTACTGGTAATTGCCGTAGTAGTGCACGGCCAACTGGATGGCGGTGGCGGGAATGACGAAGGTTTGGCTCTGCCAGTTGAAGGTCGAGTAAGCGCCGCTGCCAGTGTTGTAGGGTGTGGGATCCCACACGGTGTCGTTGGCGGTGACGTAGCCGAAGTAGAGGTTGTCGTTGGTGTTGGTGCCATAGACGACTGTCACCTGCAGGTTGGTGGCGTCTTCGCTGACGTTCAGCAGGGGCGAGAAGCCGTATTGGTCATAATTGCCGGCGTTGTCTTGGCTGTAAGAGCTGAATTGCAGCACTTCGCGTCCATTGGTGGTCACAAAGCCCATGCCGTTGTCGCCGCCGACGTTGGCGGTGTTGTCGCTCACCAGGTTCCAGCAGTTGCGCGTGGCGCTGGCGGCGGCGAAGGTCTCGGTGTAGGGCAGTTCGACGGCACCGCAGGCGGTGTTGAAGACGACGGTGCGTATGTCGCTCTCGTCGCTGCCGCAGGCGGCGCGCACACCGTAGGTGTACTGCGTCATGGCGTCGAGGCCGGTGAGGGTGATGGTGGCGTCGCTGACGTTCCGCACGAAGGTGGTGTCGGCGCCGCTAATGCTGTAGACGTTATAGCTGCCGGCATCGCCAGTCCAGCTGAGGGTAGCCTCGTCGGTGCTGATGTCGCTGGCGGCCAGGCCGCTGACGGGGAAGCACGAGGGCTCCTCGCCGGGGATGTAGTCGATGGTCATCTTGGGCAGGAAGTTCTTCTGGTTGACGCTGGTGCCGTAGCCGCCCATCGAGGCGCCCGTGGCGCTGACACCGTACCAAGAGCTGCTGGCGTAGCTGCCGGAGGTGGGCTGTTCGAAGGCCACCAGCAGGTTGCCGCCCATGTACTGATAAGGAGTGGCGAGGGTGACCTCCATCTTGTTGTTCACAATGCTGAGGCTGCCGGTATAGACCTGGGTCATGTCGCTGACGGCGTTGAGACTGCTGACGCCGGTGGCCTCGGTCTCGGTCAGGTACACCTCGAAGGAGGCATTGGTCCATGGCACATTGGCGTTGCTGGCGTAGAAGGTCAGTTTGTTGACGATGCCGTAGGCCATGGCGCTGAGGTCGGCGGCCGGGATGATGAACTGGCTGTGGATGTGGTTGTCTACATAGAGACCGTAGATAGGCACGTAGTCGTTAGTGGTGGTGCCGTCGTTGACGGTGACGCTGAAGGCGTCGGTCGGGGTGAAGGTGATGGTGGAGCTCCAGGCGCTGGTGTCGTCGGCGCCGCAGATGGCGCGCACCTTGGCGGTGACGGCCTGCTCGGGTGTGAGGCCGGTCATGTCGTAGGTGGTGTCGGTGACGTCGATGAGGTTCTCCATGTCGCCGTCGATGCAGATCTGCCACTCGGCGGCCTCGCCGGTCTCATGCCAGCTGAGGGTGGCCACGGTGCCGTTGCCGGGGGTGAGGGCGGCAGCCAGGTTGGTGGGTGCCGGGCAGGAGATGAGAGTGGTGAAGCTCACGGTGCGCATGTCGCTCTCGTCGCTGCCGCAGTTGGAGGTCACGCCGAAGGTGTAGGCCGTCTCCGGGTCGAGGGCGTAGAGCACCACAGTGGTGTCGTTGGCGTACTCATAGGCGCTGGTGTCGCGCATGTCGTAGATGGTGTAGCCGTCGGCATCGCCGCTCCAGGTCAGGGTGGCGGTGCGGGCTGCGACATTGCTCACGGTCAAGCCGCTCACGGGCAGGCAGGAGGGAGCCTCTCGAACAACCACGTTGTCTATGGCGGCATAGTAGTTTTGGCTGGTACCGCCACGATAGCAGAATGCCAAGCGGGCGCCATTGTCGAGGGTGCCGGCGGGAATGTTGACTTCAACGGGGGTGATGGTAGTGGTCCGTGTGCAGGAGTCAAGAGCCACAAACGTGGTGGCGTCGCTGGCATCGGACATCACACCCACCAGGATGGTACCGTTGGAGGCAGAAGTTCCTTCGTTGCGATAGCTGAACTGAAGCTGCAATGCCGTGGTGGCCTCGAAGTCGGGCAGTATGGCGTAGAGCGGTGTGCTGCTGCTGCTCTTGAAGAAGAGGCAGTTGCCGCTGACGGCATAACTGCTGTAGCCCGTCATGAAGGCCTGGGGGTAGGCGGAGGAGCTGGCGCTCATGTTGAGGAACTCCCAGCATGCAGGCTGCTCGTGGTTGGGGTAGTTGCTGGGAGCACTGCTGCTGCTGACGGAGACGGTGTAGCTGTCGAAGTTCTCGGTGTAGGTGTTCTCGCTGTCGATGGCAATGGCGGAGCAGGCGGTGCGGGTGCTCACGATCACCATCTCAGCTTGGTCGCTGCCGCAGTCGGCGGCTACGCCGAACACATAGGGAGTGTTGGGGGTGAGGTCCTCAACGGTGTAGGTGGTGCCGCTGATGCCGCTCTCCACGGGGGTGGTGTCGGTCGGGGTGACGGTGTAGACGCTATAGTTGGCGTCGCTGTTGACGGCGTCGGCCCAGGTCAGGGTGACGCTCTCGCTGGTGACATTGCTCACAGCCAGGTTGGTGACCGCTATGCACGAAGGAGCCTCGTCGATGACGAAGTTGTCAAGATAGGTTGCAGAACCATACTGACTCTCGCCGCGAAGGATGATGTATCCCTCGCCTGTGAAGGGGATGATGAAGTCGTAGGTATACCAGCCGCTGGCGGCCTCTGCAGCCACCACGTTGCCGTCGGTCTGGGTGTAGTTGCGGTAGAGGAAACCGAGTTCGGTAGCACCTTCGATGTTGCCGTCGGTGCTGGCAAAGACGCGCACACCTTCGCTGGTGTAGCTGGTGCCGGAGGCGTTGCGGTAGACGTCAATGGAGAACTGATAAGTCGATCCTTCGGGGATGTCCATCAACGGGAGCGTCAGCTTGGTCATGGTGCCGTTGCTCATGTCGCGCAGGCGGCACTGGCCGGTGGTGTTGGTGCCGTTGTTGGTGGTATAGAGTTCGAAGAAGTAGGTGCCGTTGCCGGAGATGTGCTCGTTGGTCCAGCAGGGGATGGCGAGCGTGGTGGCGGTGCTGGTGGCAATGGCGTCAAAGTTCTCGCTCCAGGGGAAGTCAGTGTTGGCCAAGCAAGCGGTGCGGCCGCTGACGGTGGCAATCAAGCCGTCGCCGCCGGCGCAGTTGGACTGCACGCCGAGTGTGTGGGCGGTGTTGGGTTCGAGGTCGTCAACGGTGTAGGTGGTATCAGCGGTATTGCCAAGGACACTGTTGTCGGCCATGTCATAGATTGTATAGCCGTTGGCTCCCGCAACAGCAGTCCAGCGGAGGGTGATGCTCTCGGTGCTGGTGCTGGCGATTTGCACGCTTGCGATGTCGCCGCAGGAGGGAAGCTCCTCGAGGGTCACATCGTCGATGTACATGGTGGAGGTCACCTTTGGCACGATGAAGGCCACGTAGGCGTCGGTGGCAGTGGCCGAGGCAAGGCTGACAGTGTACTTGGTATAGGAGGTGGCGGCCACGCTGACGCTTTCAGCAAGCGTGAAGGTGCTGCGGTCGGTGGGGTCGGTCATGGTGCCCACCTGGACGGTGAAGGGGGACGAGCTGCTGCTCGCCTTGGCCCAGAAGGTCACGCGGTTGCCGTTCATGGGGTAGGTGGTCACGTCGAGCTCGGGCATGATGAAGCCCGTGGTGTCGGCATACGAGCCGTAGGAAGAGGCATAGAAATAGAGGTGACGGCCACCGTCGTGGGGCGTGCCGTAGTTGTAGGCATAAGGGTAGTAGTTATAGCTTGTTGAGGTCGATGTGTTGATGCGGGTCCAGCAGAAGGGGAAGAGGAGAGCACTGGTGGTGCCCTGCAGGTCGGCGTCTTCGAAGCCCATAGTGTAAGGCAGCGTGGCTATGGCAGCGCAGGCCGTGCGGCCGCTGACTGTGACCATCTGGGCCATGTCGCCGCCGCAGTTGGAGGCAACACCGAACACATAAGCGGTGTTGGCGTCGAGGCCGGTGGCTGTGTAGGTTGTAGTGGTGGTGTTGTCAAGGAGTGTGGTGTCGGTCGGGGTGACCAAGTAGACGTCATAGCCGGCGCCGCTGTTGTTGGCGTCGGTCCAGGTCAGCGTCAGGCTGCTGGTGGTGGTCTGCGTGGCGTCGATGGCCAGGCCGGTCACGGGGAAGCAGCTGGGCACCTCGGTGAAGGTGGCCTTCGGCACGAAGGCGGTGTAGTTGGGGGAGGACATGGTCGAATAGGTCGAGCCGGCGTTGTCCACGCCGTAGCAACCCTGGCTGCTGCTGCCGAACCAGTTGCCTGAGGCACCGGATGTCTGAATCTCCACAATCAGGTTGCCGCCGTTGTAGGTGTAGGGCGTGGTGAGCTCGAAGGTCATAACGCCTCCTGTAATCACCAGATTGCCGCTGTAGACGGTGGTCAGCGTCTCGGAGCTGAAGCCCGAGGAGAGGTCGGCCTCGGAGGTCTCGCCCATGCGGAGATACCATGTCGAGGCAGTGACGGTTTTGCTGCCGGTGTTCTGGTGGTACAACTTGACAGTGCCGATGGTGGCACCGTCCATCTCGGTCAGCAACGAGGCCGGATAGAGCATCTGGGCCTGGCGGTTGCCAGAACCGTCACAGTTGTAGAAGTCCAGCGGAACCAAGGCGTGGGTGGTCGTGCCATCCGCCACGGTCCAGGACTGCTGCGCCTGCATCGCGAAAGGCAGCATCATGGCTGCTGCCAATGCGAAAGTTCGTAGAAACTTTAACATAATGATTTTGTTTTTGTTTGGTTAATAAATATTGTTATTTTTAATTGTTTTGGCCATTGTTCAGTCGCCGTCGCCTGATGATTCTTTGATGAGGGCTTCTATCTGTTTTTTCAGCGGAGGAAGCTCCTCGCGTATGATAATCCACAGTTCGGGAATGTCTATCCTGTAGTAATCGTGCACCAGCACATGCCGCAACCCTATGATGTCTCTCCATGGTACTTCGGTATGGGAGGCGCAGAATTCACTTGTCAGTTTGTATGCCGCTTCACCTATGATTTGTATGTTGTGTGTGACTGCATGACGCAGCATCTTGTTGCCCGCAAGTCCCTCAAAAGTGATGTCTTTTGTGAACTCGTGCACGTTGTCGATGGCCTCCAGCATGTGCTCAAGGCGCCCCTTGTCTCTAATCGGCTCTCTCATAGATAATGCGTTTGTCTCGGTTGGCCGTCTTCTCGGCGGCAGGCACCAGGGTGCCGTTGGTGACAAGGTCTACATCCCTGCATAGCAGATCTTGCAACTCGTTCATCATGTGGATATGCTGCAGCAGACCTACATTTTCGTCGAAATCGACGAGAATGTCCACATCGCTGTCTTCCCGTTCCTCGCCGCGGGCAAAGGAGCCGAAGAGCCATGCTCTCTGCACTGGCTGGCTGGCGAAGTAGTCGCGTATTGTTTGTAGCATCTGCTCACTCATAGAGTTGATATCCGTTATTTGCCGTTACGTGGTCTTCTGTTGGCACGCACCTTGTCGGGTGGCGGCCCTTTTATTGTCTAAATATTTCTCTTCTTGCTGTTTATCGTTATGTTCCCTTGCCTTAAACTTTGCAAAGGTACGTATTTTTGTCTTATTGTGCAACTTTTTCTGTTTTTTTAACACTTCGCCGTCCGCCGCCGGCGCGTCAATATGCTGGTTTATAGCCGTGTCGGCGCGTTATGGCATATCGCTCCTATTATATAAACGCAGCCCGCGGGCCGAAAACTACACCGCCATGAAAAAAATACGTGCCGCCGGTGTGCCCGCAGACCCCCCTTTCCGGCACGCACCCCCTACGGCCCCCCTACGGACCCGGTACGGCCGTTCTTCAGTAGTTCTTCAGTAGTTCTTCAGTGCCGCACTGAAGAACTACTGAAGAACTACTGAAGAAATGCCGTAGGGACTCCGTAGAAAGTGCGTCGGGGGACGGTCGTTGAGGGACCCCGGCAGGGGGCTCCCATAAGTCCGGAGGACTGGCAGCGGATAGGCAGGGGTGAAGGCCGGAGGCCGGTGGTATGCCCCGCGAGCTTGACGCGCGAACCCCTGCGGTGTGGACGACCTACAGCGTGGCCCCGTGGGGGCGACAGAGGGGGTGCGCCGCCACTCTGCCGCCCCTACGGGGCTTGTTGTGTGTATGTTGCCGTTTCCCGGGGGGTGCCACCCCCGGTTGATTGCTGGCGTCCCCGATGGGGACTTCGGCTATCCCCTTGGTGTGCTGTGCGTCCGTGAGTTGGCACCCCCGGCTGATTGCTGGCGTCCCCGTCGGGGTTCATCGGCATGCGGTTGGTGGAGGCGCTGGCTATTGGCATGCAACGCCTATGGCGTTTCCCGCATACCCTTTTTTGGGGGGAGGCCGGGTGTCTGCCAAGCGGCTGTTGAAAATTTTTTTTGCCGTATGGAGGAATATGTGTATCTTTGCAGCGGCAAATGTGGATAGATTTGTAATGATTGCAACCACTTGAAAAAATGCTAAAGCGTTGTTCAACTGCGACTTCATTCCCAAATCTGTTACATTTAGGACATATTGTTTAACAAGTTAAAATGTGACAAAAATGAGTTATTTCTTCACAAGTGAGAGTGTCAGCGAGGGCCATCCCGACAAGGTGGCCGACCAGATCAGCGATGCTTTGTTGGACGAGTTTCTGCGCCACGACCCGGAGAGCCATGTGGCCTGCGAGACGCTGGTGACCACCGGCCTGGCCGTGGTCAGCGGCGAGGTGACGTGCAACGGCTACGTCGACGTGCAGACCACTGTGCGCGACGTCATACGCCAGATAGGCTACACCAAGGGCGAGTACAAGTTCGAGGCCGAGAGCTGCGGTGTGCTCAGCGCCATCCACGAGCAGAGCCAGGACATCAATATGGGCGTCAGCCGCAAGTCCAAGCGCGACCAGGGTGCCGGCGACCAGGGCATGATGTTCGGCTATGCCTGCCGCGAGACCGAGGAGCTGATGCCGCTGCCCATCACGCTGGCGCACATCATCCTGATGGAGCTGTCGAAGATACGCCGCGAGGGCAAGCTGATGCGCTACCTGCGCCCCGACGCCAAGAGCCAGGTGACGGTGCAGTACAGCGACGGGGGCAAGCCCGAGCGCATCGACACCATCGTGGTCAGCACGCAGCACGACCCCGACGCCGGGCAGGAGCAGATACGCAAGGATGTGGAGAAGATACTGCTGCCGCGCGTCGTGAAGCGTCTGCCCAAGGCCACGCAGAAGCTCTTCGGCAAGGACGTGAAGCTCTTCGTCAACCCCACGGGCAAGTTCGTCATCGGCGGCCCCCACGGCGACACGGGCCTCACGGGCCGCAAGATCATCGTCGACACCTACGGCGGCCGCGGTGCCCACGGCGGCGGCGCTTTCAGCGGCAAGGATGCCTCGAAGGTGGACCGCTCGGCGGCCTACGCCACGCGCTATATCGCCAAGAACCTCGTGGCGGCGGGTGTCTGCGACGAGGTGCTGGTGCAGGTGGCCTACGCCATCGGCGTGGCAGAGCCTGTGGGCATCTATGTGAACACGTACGGCACCGCCCATGTGAAGATGCACGACGGCGCGATCGCCGAGAAGGTGAAGAAGCTCTTTGACCTGCGCCCCTATGCCATCGTGGAGCGCTTCGGCCTGAAGAACCCCATCTTCCGTCCCACCGCCGCCTACGGCCACATGGGCCGCGACCCTTACGAGGCCGAGGTCACCGTCTACAAGAACGGCAAGGCGCAGCAGAAGAGTGTCCAGTTCTTCGGCTGGGAGAAGACCGACATGGTTGACGCCATAAGGAAGGAGTTCAAGCTCGGCAAGTAATGTGGATATTGTAGAACAGATACTTGCGTCGCGCGACATAGGGCGCGCCGAGCTGGAGTTGCTGCTGACCACCGGCGACAAGGAGCTGGTGGAGCGGCTGCGCAGCGCGGCGCGCGGTGTCGCCGACGGGGTCTACGGCAAGCGCATCTTCATGCGCGGCCTCATAGAGCTCACGAGCCACTGCAAGAACGACTGCCTCTACTGCGGCCTGCGGCGCAGCAACCGCACGGCGGTGCGCTACCGCCTGAGCGAGGAGCAGATTTACGACTGCTGCGAGACGGGCTACCGGCTGGGCTTCCGCACCTTCGTGATGCAGGGCGGCGAGGACGGCTGGTTCACCGACGAGCGCATGTGCCGCATCGTGGCTACGGTGCGGCGCCGCTACCCCGACTGCGCCATCACCCTCTCGCTCGGCGAGCGCAGCCGCGAGAGCTATCAGGCCCTCTACGACGCCGGCGCCAACCGCTACCTGCTGCGCCACGAGACCGCCGACGCGGCGCACTACGCCCGTCTGCACCCGGCCGACATGTCGTGGCAGCACCGCATGGACTGCCTGCAGGCCCTCAAGGAGATAGGCTACCAGGTGGGCTGCGGCTTCATGGTGGGCTCGCCCTTCCAGACCTTCGACACGCTGTTTGCCGACCTGCAGTTCATACGCCGCTTCGGGCCGCAGATGGTGGGCATAGGCCCTTTCATACCGGCCCACGACACCCCCTTCGCCGCCGAGGCCAAGGGCAGCGTGCAGTACACGCTGCGCCTGCTGGCCATCATCAGGCTGCTGCTGCCCGACGTGCTGCTGCCGGCGACCACGGCCCTCGGCACCCTGCATCCGCAGGGGCGCGAGCTGGGCATACAGTATGGCGCCAACGTGGTGATGCCCAACCTCTCGCCGCGCGACCACCGCAAGGACTACGCCATCTACGACAACAAGATATGCACCGGCGAGGAGTCGGCGGAATGCCGCGCCTGCACCGAGCAGCGCATGCGCCGCATAGGCTACGAGACGGTGGTGGACCGCGGCGACCACGCCTCGGTGACTAACAAGAACGAATAGTAGATATATGAAACGTACAGTGGTGGCATTGCTGCTGCTCCTGGCGCTGGGCGCCGGGGCGCAGAGGCCGGTTAATCTCGGACTGATACCCACGCCGCAACAGGTGACCTTCTCGCCGGAGGACAAGTCGTGTGTGCTGGCCAAGGCCAAGGTGAAGGAACAGCGCGTTAAATGGGGGCGTGGACCGCAGTCGCCTCATTTCGACGGCAACTGGAGCCAGGCTTACCGCTTGACCATCGAACCTCGCAAGATCACCATCGAGTACGAGGGCGCCAAGGGCTTGGAGTATGCCCGTCTGACCCTCGCCCAGCTGCGTCAGCTGCACGACACATTGCCCTGCTGC
>OCTX014548760.1_pt1 | contig 32325 bp, 36 predicted proteins | sample 1539691 | NCBI WGS metagenome assembly OCTX01 (sample SAMN02144231, study PRJEB22623) | gut metagenome | biome: sheep rumen | host: Ovis aries | place: New Zealand
TTGACTTCTCGCGATATTTAGCATATAATTTAAATATATTATATAACTTCGCGTTCGCGCGCACGCGCGCGTATACGCGCCGTAACTGCCGAATGCATGGTGCAATAGCCAAACATATCCCAACATCAGCTACAAGGCGGCTGGCAGCTTCGAGAAGACCCTTCTCAGGTGCAAGGCGATAAATTTTCCATTGAAAGTTTGGAAGCCGTTGTAGAGCATTCTAGGCGCCTTTGAGAGGACGTGCTGTAAAACCCGAAAAACACAATTTGGCTCAAAACCAACCCAAAAATATTTGCAATTTAAAAAATTTGAATGCTTTTAAAACGCTTTTATTTTTAAGTTTAATTTGTTTAGTTAATAAACAATTAACTACACACTAAAGTTTTCAACAAAAACCTGAAAATCAGTAAAAAAGTTTTCCACAATTTTTGCAATTTTTATGTTGAAAACTACGTTGAAAAGTCTTGCTAGTTCGCTGTTCGACAAAATTTCTCGACATATAGAAAGGTATGACATATAAAAGGTATGCGGTATGGCAAAATAAGGAAGTATGATATAGCAAACGGGTCAGGAATAAGGGTTACTGTGTTTGTGGTGGGTTGCACGTTGAATTGCTTTGGTTGTTTTAATAAGGAATACCAATCTTTTAGTGCAGGAGAGTTGTGGACGGCAAAAGAGGAGAATTTAGTGCTTAAATATTTAGGTTTACCGCAGGTGAGTGGGTTATCTATTTTAGGTGGTGAGCCGTTAGAGCAGGGCACAGATTTAATAAATTTGTTGAAAAGGGTAAAAGAAGAAACAAATAAAGATATTTGGTTGTGGACTGGTTATGTGTATGAAGAGTTAAGTATTAAGCAGCGAGAAATTATAGAGTATGTAGATGTTTTAGTAGATGGTAGGTTTATATTAAGTGAGCGAGACTTAAGGTTAAAATTTAGAGGTTCTAAGAATCAGCGCATTGTAGATTTAAACGAAACTAGGAAGGTTGGAAAAATTAAAATAAAGCTTGACATTTAAACGCGCTTTTGCTATAGTGACATTGCAACATTGTTGTTGCATGAGTAGTTCGGAATATGCTGCGGCGAATATGTTGAATTTTTTAGCGACGTTCTCTTTTTAACATTTTAGTAACATTAAACTATACCACCATGAGTAAAGGCAAAGGTTTCGTTTGTAAAAAGTAGAGCAGCAGTGGAGTTACTGCTGCTTATTTTTTTTGTTTTTGCTATTTTCATTTTTTGGGGTAGGCGCTTTAAATATTTTTGTATGTGAAAAAAGCCCGCTACTTGCTAAGCCGAGCGCAGTTCCAATGACGACGCCTTTAGAAAAACCGTAATGCAGAATGTAGCCATATACAAAAGAACCGCAAGCAGTTCCAATTAGCAATGCTGCCAACGGGAATATTTTTTTACTGATGCCTAAAGATTTAAACACCTCCGTCAGCCCAATCACTATGCCGATTTGAGCAGCAGGGGTTAAAAGAAATTCAATTAATTCGTCAAAACTCATTGCATCATCCTCCTAAGTGCCCTATTTCTATTCTACCATGTTTTTGTTTTCAAAAAAAATTTGCGAAACAATATTTTTTGAAAGAAACTTGTTGACAACCGTTTAAAAATGTTGTAAAATGTAATTGTGGACTGTTCTAAAATTGCAGTTTTGTTTTGCAATGTTTTCCATTTTTTGCGTTCTTTTTTGCACTGGAACGTTTTTAGATAAAATAATGATTGTATTTAAAATTACGAAGGCTATAGAAGGCCGCTTGATTTTAGCGGTTTCTGTAGTCTTTTTGTTTTTTTGGGGGGAAAATGTTAAATAAATTAATTTACCTAGGCGCTGCGATTTCTGGGTGCGTGCCTTTTGCATATTTCCATTTTTGGGCTCGTTTAGATTGGGCTACTAAATGGTGGCTAACTCTTTGCGTTGCATCTTTGTTTTTTATTTTAGCTAAACACTACAGGGTTATTAATTGTTATTTTTTGTCTGGGGCAGAGCTGGGGTTTTCCTGTGCTATGCTCTTTTGCGTGTTTTCGTATTTAAAGAATGTGAAAGAGCTTTTTTTGGAAGGCGCACGGATACTTTTCGAATGACTTGGTTGAAAATTGAAGATTTAGCACTGCAATATCGCGACACACTTTACATGTTAAACCGAAAACTGGTGAAGATTGTAGAGTCCGCAAAAGAGAAGAAAAAACTTGTAGAATGCCCGCAGTATTTGGAGTTAATATCAGAAATTGGTGAAGTAAAAGAAAAATGGTGTCAACTAAAAAAGTATTGTATTGCAAGAGGCCTCGGGCAAAACGCAGAGTGGAGTAATTGCTGCTCAGCTAAGTGTGCCTTTGGGCTTAGTGGTGCCAGTGCAAGCCTGGCCTCTGCGGCAAACAACTAATTAGAAATGGGGTTTTTGTTTGAGACGTGGAATAGATGTTAGCAAATACCAGAAAGATATTAATTGGGATGCTGTAGACGTAGATTTTGCGATAATTCGTTTAGGATACGGCGATGATATGCCTAACCAAGATGACCAATATTTTTCGAAAAATGTAGCAGGATGTATTAAAGCAGGCATACCATTCGGGGCGTACATATACTCTTACGCTGAGAGCGCTGAACAAATATTAAGCGAGGTAGAGCATGCGAAACGATTGCTTGAGGAAATTAAGGAGAAACCTTTTTGCGTATATCTTGATATGGAAGAAGACAAGATAGCGCTTGAATTAAATAAGGAAACGTTAACTGGTTTTGCTTTAACATTTTGTGAAGAGATTGAGAAGTTAGGCTACAAAGCAGGCATATATGCAAACCAGAATTGGTTTAACACATATCTAGACGCTGTAGCTATTAGGGAGAAAGGCTATTCAATATGGTGTGCAAGGTATAATACTATAGAGCCTAATATTCCTACTAAATTTGACATATGGCAGTATTCGTCAAAAGGCAGTGTGGCAGGCGTGAAAGGCGATGTTGATATGGATTATTTGTTTAACGAAGAATTGGTGCCACCAAGAATTTTTGGCGAGCAATTAATTAATGCAAACAAACCTGAACCAGAGATTAGCTATCAGGCGTTTTGTTTAGGCAATAGCGAAAACAATTGGACAAAAGAGGTATTAAATGATACAGGTGAAGCTGGAATTACTGGTTGCGAAATCAGCGCAGTGTATGTTTCAAGCAATATTGGCGATGTTTTCTACAAGGTGCACGTGCCATCTTTGAAGCGTTGGCTACCGGAAGTGCGCAATAGAGATGACTTTGCAGGGCTAAAAGAACGTGCTATAGACGGTTTCGCGTTAAAAGCAATTGGCGCTAAACTTCAATATAGAGTACGGCTTTTGAAAGAGAAGCGTTGGTTGCCTTGGGTTGATGGCTACGATGTTTCTGATTCAGAGAATGGGTACGCTGGGGTTTTAGGTAAAACAATAGACGCCATACAGATTAGGCCGCAGATAGCAGATGCTTAGGGTTTGCACTAAGTGTGGGAATATGCACAAGTTTGGCCATAAATGCAAAGCGCAAACATTTGGTTTAGTTAAAACAAAAGAAGCTAAGCTAAGAAGTTCTGGTGCGTGGAAAAAGAAAGCTACTGAAGTAAAGAAGAAAGCTCTATACCTTTGCGAAGTATGTAAAACCAAAAACATATTTAACTATCGCAATTTAGAGGTACACCATATTGTTAAGTTAAAAGACGAACCTAGCTTACTGTTAGCCAACGCTAACTTAGTTTGCCTATGCAGCGAGCATCACAAGATGGCAGACGCTGGAGAAATTAGTGCAGACTTTTTAAAAACTTTAGCGAGTAAGAGGGAGGAACAATATAATACCCCCCCTATCTTATATTAAAAATATTTTGGGTTATTTTTTCGACCACAACGCAAGGCACGCACACAAAATTTTCGATTTTCGTGTTTCGATTTTTTAAGGAGGTGATTGGTATGCCAAAACAAAGCGATTCTTTGGCAGATATTGAAGTTCGCGAGCAACAAACAGGGCTAAACAAACTTGGGCTTTTGTCCGTTCAGACTTCAATTTTGGAAAGTCAAATAGAAGATTGGAAAAATTTGCGGGATATACTGAAAGTTTTGCAGCTAAAAGCTCACAATAGCAAGAACGATTTCAACAACTATCTCAATGTTCTGAATGCAAAAACCAAACTAGGCGAAAAAACCGACAAACTAATACAAGGCATGCTCAAAACCGATTACGCTGCTAAAAAAGATGTGCAAAACGAAGAAACAGATTCGCTCGTAGAAGGCTTAGAGTCGTTGGGGGCGTAGTCTTTTGACACAAAATTTTGCTTACGAATATTGCAAGAACAATATCAATTTAGAAACGACGCCAAAATACGTTAGGCTGCAAATGCGAGATTTTTTAGATATTTGTGACGGCAAAAGCGAAAAATATATGCTCAATTCTAAAAAAATCGCTCAGATGGAGTGGCTGTTAAAAGCACTTAAAATGCCAAAAGGCTTAAAAGCAGGCCAGAGTTTGTTCGAATGCACAGCAAATTACCAATGGCTTTTTTACACTGCAGTTTTAGGTGTGGTTTTTAGAGACAACCCAGAGCAGAGAAGATACGAAATTGGGGTTTTAGAAATATGCAGAAAGAATTTCAAAACATACACAATAGCTATCATATTTATCATTTTGCTTTTTCTTGAACCGAAATACAGCAAATTTTTTAGCGTCGCACCAGATGGCGCATTGTCGCGCGAAATTAAAAACGCTATAGAAGAAACGTTAAAATCCAGCCCAAAAGCTTATATGTTGGGCGGGAAACCGCGGTTTAAAATTCTGCGTGATATTATTAAAATGGCAGGCAAAGATAGCACATTTCAGCCACTAGCGTATAGCACTAGTCGTATGGACGGGAAAATGCCAAAAGCATGGATTGCAGACGAAGTAGGAGCGTTAAAAGAAAACTATCCAATATCTGCTATGTTAAAAGGCCAAACAGGAGTTCCAAACAAACTCGGTTTCATAATTTCAACAAAATACAACACAATAGACAACCCATTTGAAGACGAAGTTGAATATTCTAAACGAGTTTTAAACGGGCTAGAGAAAGACGAGCACAGATTTAGTTTGCTATTCGAACCAGATACTGCAGAAGGTTGGGAAAGCAATGATTTAATTTTAAAGCAAGCAAACCCAGTTAGTTTAGAAATACCAGAAATATGGGAAGACCTCGTTAAACAGCGAAACCTAGCCATAGCAATACCTAATCAAAGAGAAGAGTTTCTTACTAAAAACTGCAATATAATATTTCAGGGCGGCGGCATAGAAGCGTATGTTGATGTGCAAAAGGTGCGTGAATGTAAAGTAGAAAACATTAATTGGAATGGCCGCACTGTATACGTTGGCGTAGACCTGTCCGAAACGGATGACAATACAGCTGTATCTTTTGTTTCGGTAGACGACGAAGAAAATATTCTAATTGACAGTTACGCCTTTATCCCAAAAGACAAAGTGCACGAGAAGACTGTATGCGAAAAGATTAATTACAACGAATTTTGCAGGCAAGGCAAGGTTTTCCCGTGCGGCACCAGCATAATAGATTACGCCTACGTTGAAGATTTTGTATTAAAAATTCAAGAAAGATTTGGAGTATGCGTTCAAGCTATAGGGTATGACAGGTGGAACGCTAGGCGATCAGCCCAAACTTTTGAACAAGCAGGGTTTAAGGTTGTAGAAGTGCCTCAAACTTCTAGAGTATTGCATCCGGCTATTAAGTTTTTGAAGGAAAAGATATTGCAAGGTAGCGCTAAATATACTAAAAACCCGCTGTTAGAAATTAACTTTCAAAATGTTAGGTGTTTGTACGATACAAACAGAAATTTGTATATAGCGAAAAAGAAATCACGCGGAAAAATTGATATGGTAGCAAGTTTGGTTACTGCGGTGTATATAGCGCAAGAAGATTGCTTTTTTAAGCCGAAAATGTGGGCCGGAACACTAAAATGTTTTTAAAAGGAGTTGAGCTTAATGCCAGGTTTACCAGAGCCACAAAGTAGAATAGAATATCTTTTAAAAGTTTTGTGCATCGTCTTAGCAGGCGAGCCTATCCCAGAAGATATTGATGGCTTTGAACCGCAAAGTAGGAGTGAAGAATTTGCTAAAGAAGCTATTACTAGAGCGCAAGCAGGTGGTGGCGCCCCTGGCACTGTAGAATTTAGGAATATTGAAGGCAACCCGAGAGACAACGAAAGGCTAAGCAGTGAACTTGATTTAGCAAAAATCACCGAATGGGGAGATATTCAAGGGGCAATAGACGAAAACTCAGATTTGCAGCAAGCATTAGACAATTCGGCGACAACTGCACAATTTGCGAATATATCTGGAGACGTGGAAAGCAACGCCAGCTTAAAAACTGCACTTGACGCTAAAGCAGCCGTTCAAACTTTTAATGTTAATTTGCCTTACACAAGTTGGAGCGAAAATGCACCTTTTACCCAAACTGTTAATGTGACAGGTATCTTAGAAACAGACACTCCAATTGCTGATATTTTGTTGGACGATTCGCCCACTACAGCAACATCTGAAGTTAAAGCCTGGGGCTATTTGTCTAAACTCACGACATCAAACGGCGCATTGACAGCCATGTGTTTAGAACAAAAACCAGAAGTGGACTTAAACATACAGTTAAAGGTGGTGCGTTAATTGGGGCAAGCGGCTATAGTCAGGCGTGGTGGTGCTGTTGATGAGTACAAAACAATAGAATTTAGTGAAATTCCGGCAGTTGCTAGATTAGATGGAACTACAGTTTCTTTAAACACTGCAAGAAGTGGTTTAGCTTCTACTTCCACAAGCACGCAAACCGTTTTCGCGGGGGGCGTTAATTCTAGTGGATATTCAAGCAATGTTGTAGATGCAATTGATTCAGAATTGTTCCGCAGAAACCCATCAAACTTAACCAATGCGCGGTTTAATCTTGGAGCTGGGCAGGTTAACGGCAGGAGCATTTTTGCAGGAGGCGAATCTGGGAATAATTCTTCGGACAAAGTTGATGCGTATTCACTTACATTTACTCACACAAACCCTGCTAGTTTAAATGCTCCTAGAACAAAATTAGCAGCGTCTGCAGTAGGCAGTTACGTTGTGTTTGCTGGGGGGCGTGACTATGCATCAGGTGTAAAGGGGCATGTTGATGCGTACGATTACGATACAACACACTTTACCGGCACAGCGCTCATTTTTTCGCGCGAAAATGCCGTAGCAGCAGCTATTAATGGGTTTGTTCTTACAATAGGCGGGCGCAACAGCAGTGGCAATGTTGTTGCTACCATAGATGTCCACGATTCGGATTTGTTTCGAAGCAAGATTTTGTCGTTGTCTTCTGCAAGAGAAGGCGCATGCGCTGTTGTGGCTAGCAATCATGTTTTTGTTGCTGGCGGGAAAAACAACCTTGGTGAACCAACACTTTCTGTAGAAGTTTTCGACAAAGATTTGGTAAAAGTCTCAACAGTTGGGGGGTTGTCTTACCCAAGAGAAAAAATTTGTGGGTTTGAACTTGGCGGGTATGCGATTTTTTGCGGAGGAGAAGCAAGTGGAAATCAATATTCAACTATAGAAATGTTTGATTCAGATTTGTACCGATACTCATGTTTAGCATTGTCGGAGCCAAAATCGGCGGCGGCAACAGCCAAAATTGGGGGTTACGCTTTAGTTGGTGGCGGCGAAACCTCTAATGGTTCCTCAAACAAAATAGATGTGTTTAAAGTTTTTACTGACGTTGTAGTGCCGCCTGGCGCTATCTACAAATTAGGTGACACGAGCAGCGAAGAAACTGCTAATTCTATGCTGAGCATACCTGTAACTTCACCTATTTCAGGCTACGTCAAAATTAAAGATGCAGAAATATCTTAAACAAAAGGAAGATAGGAGGGTTTGTAGTAATGATTAAAATTGAAAAATATACTGGGGAAAAAACATACATGTACCCAAGCGGTGGCCTAGCAACGCCAGAAGACGTTAAAAGAAAGTATCCAGCGGTTGTAAATTTTGTCCATATAGTAGAAACAGACGAGGAGGGTCAAGTTTTGTTTGGGCTAGAAAATTTAGCTGCTGCCAAGTCACGGTTTAGCATTCCTAAAAGCATGAGCGAAGAAGAAGCAATTAAAAAAATTGAAGAAATACGGAACACGATACCAGAACAATTACCTTCTCCACAGGAACGCATAGCTGCGGCTTTGGAATTTAACAATATTTTAAATATGTAGATAGTAGGGGGAAAACATGGATTTTGAAAACATTAAACGCAATTTTGAGCGTGGGCTTTGGAACAAAAAAATGGTGGAAGTTAGCAAAGAAAAAGGAGTCATAACAGAAGAACAATATAAAGAAATTGTTGGCGAAAAATAGGATGAAGTTTTTTAATATTTTTAAGAAAAAAAGAGCTTCTCCTGGCATTTCACACCGTGTTGAGAGTCAGCAGTTTTTAGAAATTTTAAAAGGCAACAGGACTTTAACAAAAGCGCAAGCGCTTTCTTTGCCATGTGTATCTGGCGCAATAGATTTTCTTAGTAATATTGTTGCTACTATACCTGTTAAGCTATATTCCAAACAAAAAGGCAAAGTAATAGAATGCTTGGGCAGCCAGCGTGCTAATTTGCTAAACAAAGACACTGGCGATACTTTAGATGGTTTTCAGCTTAAAAAAGCCATGGTTAGAGATTACTTTTTAGGGTCTGGTGGGTATGCATATATTAAACGCACGCGTAACTCAAAAGCAGGCTCCGCCCACATAGCAGGTTTGTTTTTCGTGCCAGAAGAAGAGATAGCTATTAACTATAGCGAATATGACCCGATTTTCAAAAATTACGAGTTTTTAGTCCAAACACGCAAGTTTAAATCGTACGAGTTTTTGAAGCTTTTGCGTGCTACAAGGAATGGTGTAACAGGGGTTAGCGTTATTTCCGAAATTTCCAAAGCTTTAGCGGCAGCGTACTATAATTTAGCGCTTGAAATTAGAACAGCAAAAGCTGGTGGCGTTAGAAAAGGGTATCTGCAGATATTGCCAGGGGCGAGCGGGCTCTCTCCAGCAGCAGAAAAGCAGATTCAAAAAGCATGGGCCACAATATATAAGCGCGATATAGGTGAAGTATCTCTAATACCAAAAGAGCTCGAATACAAAGAACTTAGCCCGTCTAATGCAGAAATGCAATTGAACGAGAGCAAAAAAATTTTTCAGGACGAAATCAACCAGATATTTCACATTAAAGACAATTTTCAAGATACGTTCAAAGAGGCCATTTTCCCTATTCTAAAAGCTTTTGAGGCTACCATTAATCGTGAAATGCTATTAGAGGAAGAAAAAAATCGCCTCTATTTCGAATTTGATACAAAAGAAATATTAAAAGCTAGCCTAAAAGAGCGGTTTGAAGCTTACAAAATAGCTAAAGAGACAGGGTTTTTAACATTGAACGAAATACGAAAAATGGAGAATTTAGAAGGCATAGAAGGTATGGATGTTTTGAATTTGGGGTTGGGTTCTGTTTTGTTCAATACGACAACGCATACATACTACACGCCTAATACGAGTTCCGTAACAAAATTAGACAAAAAAAATGGCAAACCTGATTCCAAAGAGGAGGCACCAGAACTTGAGAAACAAAACAAAAAATAGTTTAGAAATTAGAGCGATAGGAGAAAACGCAGTAGAAATAAGTGGGTATGTTAACGCAATTGAGCGGCCAAGCGATGTGCTATTTTCTAAAGAGCATGGTGGTAAATTCATCGAGCGCATGATGAGTGGCGCATTCAAAAAAGCGCTTTCGCACAATGCTAATGGAGTGGCTCTTCTTTTAAATCATGACGCGAATTTAAACTACGGCTCAACAAAGCGTGGCAACCTAAAATTAGAAGAAGACAACATAGGCTTAAGAGTTAACGCTATTGTGGAAGACGAAAAATTTTTTAAAAAAGCGCATAACGGCGAGCTTATAGGTTGGTCTTTTGGTTTTTTCGACCGAGATGTTGTTGAGCAGCGGTTTGAAGAATGGGATTTAACAACCCGAAAAGTGTACGATTTAGATTTAGTAGAAGTTTCCATGTTAGACCGCACTAAAAAACCAGCATATCCAGGCACACAGCTTAACTACCGTGCACGCGACGCAGATGGCATGCAATTTAGAACATGGGATATTGTGCCTGAATCTGTTGAATTTGTAGGTTTTGAAGAGCAGAAAAACGAAGAAAGGGGCGAAAACGCCATGAATGGAAATTTAGAAATACGAGCAACGCCAAGTAATGCCGAACAACCTAAACAGGAAGAACCAACAATTAGAGAAAACGCGTTGCCGACTAAAGAAGAAATACGGGACATGGTGGAAAAAGCCGTGGACGAGAAAAAGTTTGATTTAGAATGCGAGGCGCAGAAAATATTAAGCGGTGCGGAAAACAGAGATCTAAACAATTCTGAAATATCGCGTTTGAACGAACTAAAAGCGTGCATAAAAAATTTAGACGAGAGGCTCAGAAAAACGGAAACTGAGAGATTAAGAGATTTTTTCAACAAACCGAATAGTTCCACAAAAAAAGTGTTGAAATCAGCGTCTAAACTTAATTCAACACTTAACAAGGAAGAAAGAGATTTTGCCAACTTTTTGCGCTACAACCAGCGTGACGGCGAATTGGTCATAGGCGACGCGGGCGCTCTGGTTCCAAACACTATTGCTAACAAAATCATTAAAGCGGTGTTTGATTTGTCGCCTATCCTACAAAGAAGCACGCAATACAATGTGAACGGCAAGCTGCACCTGCCATGTTACGACGAAACTGACAAGCAGGTTACTATGGCTTACACGGAAGATTTTAAAGTTGTAGACCCCGCTATTGGTGAATTCAAATCTATTGATTTAAGCAATTTTTTAGCAGGCGTTCTTGTTCTGGTGGGGCTGCAGCTTGTTAACAATACAGAATTTCCTATTGTAGATTTTGTGGTTGAGCAAATGGCATATACTATTCACAGGTTTGTTGAAAAGGAACTGCTAAATGGCACTGAGGGGAAAGTAGAAGGGCTATCTAAACTAAGTAACCATATTACTTCCGCGGCCAACAACGCCATAACAGCTGACGAAGTCATAGATTTGCAAAGCAAAGTTAAGGACTTGTATCAAGAAAATGCTATTTGGATTATGCATCCTGAAACGCGGCAGGCTCTAAGAAAGTTGAAAGATGGCGTTGGCAGGTATTTGTTAGAAACATCTTACGATATTACTGGCTCGTTTGGCACCACGCTTTTAGGGAAACCTGTGTATACTTCGGACAACATGCCAAAGATGGCTGGCGGCAAAACAGCTATTTACTACGGCGACATGCATGGGTTAGCAACAAAATTTTCGGAAAATATAAACATCAACGTTTTGCGGGAACGATACGCCGAAAAACATGCTATAGGTGTCATCGGGTTTTTGGAGTTTGATGCCAAGGTTCAAAACTCACAGCAAATTGCGAAACTCGTTATGAAGGGCTAATTTTAATTTTGGAGGCAACCAATGCAAGTAAAAGTATTGAAACCATTCACAACTGCTGACTTAAAGTTGTCGCCTGGGGTGGGGTATATTTTAGAGCTTGAAGACGAAATGGCTCAAAAATTAATAGATGACGGCCTTGCAGAAAAGGTAGAATCTTTGATTCCTGCTGGCACGCTTAATATAGCTAAAAATAGTACAGTTGATGTTTCTAAATACAAAACAGTAAAGGTGCAAGTTAACACTTGGGCAACAACATTCGATGCTAACAACGAGCAAAACGAAGCCACAAATATAATAGTTGCAAACGGCGACAGCATCGTTGAAGCAGATTTGGAGAATTTACATTTTACTGTTCCAGAAGGCAAAAAACTTGCAGGCTGGAGCAACAACAAAGAAGCAGAAAACCCAGATATTGTTTTCCCGTACACCCCAACAGGCGATGGAGTATTGTATGCTGTCTGGGTAGACAATGAGGAATAGGCGCCATGGTAGAAATAGCCAAACTTAGCGAATTAACTCCTGAATATTTAGCTGAATATTTGCGGATAGCTGAGCCTGAGGAATCCGATTTAACATTTTTAAAAAACTCGTTACTCATGGCGAAAGATTTTGTTGTTAACTATACAGGGCAAACTTTAGAAGAACTAGACAAGCGCGTTAACATATGCTGGGCAGTTCAGATTTTGTGTCAAGATATGTATGACACACGTGCGCTGTATATTGAAAAAAAAGAACTCAATCCTGCTGTTAAACAAATTCTAAGCTTGAACAGGGATGTGACTTTTTGAACGCTGGGAAGTATAGCAAAAAAATTAAAATTTTAAAAATTGTGCCGAAAATTGTTGAAGGAAATAGAACAGAAGTTGAGGAAGAAGTTTTAACCTGCTACGCTAGTGTTAAAACATTGAAAGGCTATACGCTTTTAACTTTAGGCAGCGATTTTGAGTGCGCATATACTAATTTTACTATTAGATATTCCAAAAATGTGTTAAAAGCGCACTACGAAAGCGAAGATTGTAATCGTAAATTATATATTAAGTTTAAGAGTAAGCTTTTTCGCGTGGATTACGTTAACAATATTAACGAAGAAAATGTAGAATTAGAGCTTCAGGCAAAGGCGGTGACGAAATAGTGGCTTTGTTCGAATGCAAGCTCCCTACAGATATATTGAAAGATATTAATTTTTTAGAGCAAAATTCGGGAAAAATTTTTGGCGGTATGTGCAAAGCAGGTGCGCAGGTGGTTTGCTCGGCAATTAAAAAAACTGCGCCCCATCCCGCTATTGCTTCTAATACTAAAATATCTAAAGTATACCGCACACCAACAGATGGTGGCATTAACGCTAAAGTATATTTTTCAGGCTATATCCCTAAAAAAGATGGCAGAAGTTTCAAGCGCAAAAGCAGGAAAACCGGTTCAACAGTATACGAAACCGCTGAAGGCATCCCTACTGCTTTTTTAGCTATTTTGTACGAGTATGGCAGGAGCGGGCGCCCGTTCCCTAAAAAACCATTTTTTAGAGCGGCGTTTTTGCAGTATACGGCAATTAGGTCTGCCATGTTGGCAGCGCAGAAGGAGCTAAGCGGAGGGATATTAGAAAATTGAGAAAACTAATCTACGATATTTTTGCCGATTTTGAAATGCCAGTTTGGCATTTACACTATGACGGGTCTGCCGAAACATATGTGACATTTCAGCAGGTTTTTTGTGACGAAGGGTTAAGCGCCGACAATGAGTTAGTGGCATTCGGAGAATATTACGATTTTGATATTTTTTCTAAAGACGAGAAAACTTTTTTCGAAACTATAGACGAAGTAAAAAAGAGGCTTAAAAACAACGGGTTCAGATTGACGCTTACTAATTCTAGCGGCGAAATGTATGAGCCTGATACAAAATTTTTTCACAAAACTTTGTGTTTTTGCAAATTAAGGTCTTAACAACAAAAAAATAAGATAGGATGATAAAAATGCCTTTTGTACAATTAGAAGATTTTAAATGCGCGCCAATTACAGCGGAAAATGGCGACTTAATTACTTACGGTGAGATTTTCAAACCATCCGAGATAGCTGAAACCGATATAGATTACGACACTAGAGAACCAGCTGAGTTTTACGCCGACAACAGAGTAATTGAGACAATTTTGCCGAGCGCGCTTACTGGAACATTAACCGTAAACCTTGGCCGTTACAATTCAAAATTGATAGCAAAAATGCTTGGCACCCAAGTAGAAGAAAATGGCGATATTGTTGCATCTGGTCAGGCCAATGCCCCAGCATTTGGCGCTGGCGTAATCCCAAGCGGGCCAACAAATGGAAAAATGATATATTACCCACGTTTTTTCCCAAAAGTCACTTTTTCTCTGCCAAACGAAAGTTTCGCCACTATGGCTGAAAATGTAGATTTTAAAACAACAACAGTGGTTGGCAAATTTGTAACTACATCAGGGCCAAAAGCTGTGCTATACATTAGCAAAGAGTTTCCCGCCGAAGACAAAACTGAAGCCGCTGCAAAGAGAGCACTAGTTCAAGCACAAAACTGGTTAAATGGCAAACTCGGGCAAAATATTCAGGTGCAGTTCAACCTTAATGGGGCGAATGCGGACGACGTTGAGGGCGGCCAACCTCAAGATCAAAATCTTGCTGCGGGTCGAGATGTTCCAGTAGCTGAATTGCCTCAGCTTCAACGCGAAGGCTACCGGTTTTTGGGTTGGTGCCTTACGCAGGCGGGCGCTGCTCTTGTTGAAAGATTTGTGCCGGGCATAGGTGTATTAGGTGATTTAGTAGATGGCGCGCAGACTTTGTACGCTTTGTGGCAGCAAAATGGCTAAACATGGTAAAAGAGCAGAAGCCAAAATCAGAGCAGTGATTTTGGCTTCTGACATATGACAAGTTGCGGGGTGCTTTTTCGTGGTAAACGACATTTTTTCTAATGTGCACAGCAAAATCGAAACTGCTGCCGGGAAAATATACAAGTTGTATTTTAACTTGAACGTTATGCAACGTTTGCAGTTAGAATTTGGTTCGCTTACTAATTGTTTTAACAATTTGCTAGCTCCCCCACACAACCTGTTTGCAGTGCTGCGCCACATGTTAAACGAAGGGGCAAAGGTTTCAAAAGCAGAAATATTGAAAATAGTTAGCGCTGGCGTTGACGAAATTTTGGGGGCAATATCAGAAATTGCAACATTTAGCATAGCTGGCTCGCAAAACAGAGTAAAAAAAGATGGGGCAAACGAGACTAAATTTCTTCTACCAGGTTTTTCAGCAAAACAATCTGATACAGAAAAGTGGGATTTCGTATGGATATACTACATTGCGGTTGCGAAGCTAAAGTTGCCAGTTTTTCGTGTTGGCAAATTGACTTATTTTGAATTTGCAAAACTTTACGAGCATTACAAAAACGATTTTGACATGGAGCTAATGTTAAAAGTTACAAACACAACATACAGCAAGCTTGTTAAAAAAGAAGTGGCAAATAACAATAGTTGGTTTTTAAAACAACCAGGGGGTGTGTACGAAAAGTGAGTTTCGGCGGAGCAATTAAATTAACAGGCGAAGAAGAATATAGAAAAGCGCTGCAACGTATTAACCTCGCTTTAAAGGATGCTGGGGCAGCGCAGAAATTAGCTGCTGCCGAATTTGAAAACAGCAGTAAAAATTTTGGCGCAACTTGTGTGTATTTGGAAAAGGCTAACGGCGCTCTTGTAGCAACACTTAGTTCGCAAAGAGAAAAATTAGAGGTTTTAAAGAAACAATATGCAGATTTTTCTGCACAACACAAACAAAGTTCAGAAAGCCATCAGCAGCTTTTAAAAAAATTTGAAGCTGAGCAAGAAAAACTAAAAAAGATTAAACAAACTGTTGGCGAGGCTTCTGCGGAATACAAAAACCAAGAAAAAGTTGTAGATGGCTTAAGAGCGGCAGTTAAAAAAAGCGCAGACGCAAACGAACGGAATGAGCGCGCTACATTAAAAGCGGCTACAGCAATTAAAAAAGCAGAAACGGAAGTTGTTAAAACCGAAACTGCCATTTCTAAACTAAACGTTGAAATGGAAAAAAACAAAGAAACAGCAAAAAAAGCAGGCACAGAATACGGCAAACTAACAGCAACAATAGGTTCTCAAGAAAAAGAACTTGAAAAACTTAAAGAAAGATATAGGGAAGTTGTATTTAGCGAAGGGCAGAATTCGGAGTCTGCCCAAAAATTAGCAGACAAGATGCGTAATCTTTCTGCAGAAATTCAGCAGGGCAAAGACAAGCTCAGTTCTGTTAAGAAACCTGTTGAGGAGTTAGAACAGTCTTTAGCATCAGCTGGGACATCAGCTGAAAAAGCAGGCGGCGGCTTTACTGTTTTTAAAGGCGCGCTGGCAGATTTTGTAGCTCATGCTGCTATGGGCGCTATGCGAACTGTGGCAGACCTTGGCAAAAACACTTTAACAGCAGGCATGGATTTTGAAGCTGGAATGTCTAAGGTGCAAGCTCTAAGCCAAGCCTCAGGTGAAGATTTAGAAAAATTAACAGTTAAAGCGCAAGAAATGGGCGCAACAACTAAATATACTGCAACAGAAAGCGCTGACGCTTTTTCCTATATGGCGTTAGCTGGTTGGAAAACAAATGCTATGCTAGATGCTATAGGCCCTGTCCTTAACCTAGCTGCTGCTGGCGGAGAAAATTTAGGCAGAACTTCTGATATTGTTACAGATAGTATGACAGCTTTTGGGCTCTCCTCTAAAGAGGCTGCTCATTTCGCGGATGTGTTGGCGGCCGCTACAACAAATAGTAATACTACTATTGGGCTCATGGGCGAAACTTCAAAATATGCAGCGCCGCTATTTGGAACAGCAGGCCAAAAAGTGGAAGATTTTGCTGTTGCTACTGGGCTTATGGCGAACGCCGGAATTAAAGGTTCAGAGTCTGGAACAGCGCTAAGAAAGCTATTTACTAGGCTCGTCGCGCCTGTAGACAACAGCGCAGCTGCGATGAAAGAACTAGGCATATCTGTTGCAAACGCTGACGGCACAATAAAACCATTTAGTGAAGTAATGGACGATTTGCGAGCTGTGTTTGGCAGATTAACCGATGCGGAGAAAGAGCAATATGCTAAAATGCTCGCTGGTCAAGAAGCAATGGGCGGGCTACTTGCTATAGTTAAAGCTTCCCCAACAGACTACGACAAATTAGTTTTAGCAGTTAACAATTGCGATGGCGCTGCTGAAAAAATGGCTAAAACAATGGAAAACAACGCTAAAGGTGGCGTTACTAAACTCAAAAGCAATATAGAAAGTTTGCAAATTGAACTATACAAACAGCTAGCCCCAGCAATTAAAGGGGTAATTGAATTTTTAAACAAGTTAGTTGACGTGTTCAAAGTTGTTGCATCGCATAGCAAAGAAATAGGCGCCGCTTTAAAAATTGCTGCTGCTGGAGTTGCTGGCTATTTTGCCGCGCAAAAAGCTATACAACTTGTAACAGCTGCTTGGCACGCCCTCCATAATGTGCAGCTATTAGTAACCGTTGCGCAAAAAGCATTGAATTTTGTAATGTCGGCAAATCCGATAGGGTTAGTGGCTGGCGCTCTAGCAGCTGGTGTGGCAGCATACACAACCTTTGCAAAAAAAACAGACGAAGCGAAAGAAGCGCAGAAAAAGTTAAACGAAGAGCTAGAAAAAGATGCTGAAAAAAACAAGCAGCGCAAGGAACAATGGGATGCGTTAACTAAAAGCAGACAAGAATCTATAGATTTAGCGATGACTGAAATATCCTATTTTGCCGGCTTAAAAAAAGAACTATCACAGCTGATAGACGAAAATGGTAAAGTTAAAAAAGGCTACGAAGAGCGTGCAAAATTCATAGTAGGCGAACTAAAAAAAGCGTTTGGCGTAGAAATCCAAATGGTTGGCAACACAATTAAAGAATACGACAAATATTCGGCATCGATAGACGAAGTAATAAAGAAGAAAAAAGCAGAAGCTATATTAAATGCTAGCAAAGAGCCCTACGAAGCGGCTATTAAAAATATTAAAAAAGTAGCGCTCGAAACGGACGCTCTCAGGAGAGAATACACAGAAGCAATAGGCGCACTTAAAATAGCCAATGACGCTCTCGCAAAAAACGGGGAGAGCTTGGCAGAGGTTTTTACGGGCGAGTTTACAAAAATACGTGACGCAGCCCAAAAAACTGTAGACGAAACGAAAAAAAAACTAGATGCATCGGAAGACGTTCTCGCTAAATATGCTTACAACATAGCCAAGCACAACGAAAACATAGAGTTGGCGTCAAAAAAAGCATATGACAAGATGTCTTTTAACGATTGGGAATATGTGAAAAAATACAGATCTGCTGGAGACGCAAAAAAAGCAGTACTGGAAGACGAGGTCAAGGCTCGCAAAATCATTGCAGACAAATTGGGGGAAATTGGCGACGAAGCTGCAAAGAAAGAACAACAACGCGTTAAGGCTATGGGGGACAACGCCACATCCGAATTGCAAAAATATATCAGCACAACAGATGCTTTGTGGCGAGAAGGTTTAGACGAAACCCTGTCTTTGTTAACTGGTGCAAACATCAAATTCAAAGAAGATGGCCAAGGCAATGTTCAAGCGTACATTGATGGAATAGCTATTGGAGAAGAAATGGCTAAAGGGCGGCTTGCCAAGTTCGTAACAGAAATGCTTGAAGAAATTGCAAAGCATGCTCCTGACGCGAAAAAAGCTGGTGAACAGCTAATAGAGGGCATAAATGCTGGCATTACTGACTCAAACAAGCAGAATGGTGTTACTGCTGCTCTAAAAAAGTTCTCGGGCAGTATGCTTAGAACACTGCAAGATGCTTTTGAAATACATTCACCATCTAAAAAAACTAAAAAAATGGGCAAGGAATTAGCTAGTGGTTTAAAAGAAGGCGTTGAGGAAAGTTTGCCTGAAACTATTTCAAGCCTTCGCAGCTCAGCTGATAGCTGCCTTAAAAGTTTGGAATTAGAGCTAAGCCCTGAAAAAGGCTACAGTATAATGCAAAACGTTCTAAAGGAAATGAAAAAAGCGGCAGGCATAGGCGGCAACGAAGTAAACGCTACTGTAAAAAACTTTTTAGAGCGCACGAAAAACATAACGCAGCAGCAACTTCCAGACTTTTTAAAAGAAGGGGAAGCGATAGGGGAGCAGCTAAAAAAAGGCATAAAAAACAAAGAAAACGATGCAGAAGAAGCTGTAAAGGATTTAGCTAAAAATATCACTGGCTCATTTAAAAAAGAAATGTCTGAAAAAGAATTTCGCTTGGCAATAGAAAAAGCTGTAGAAAAGTTGAAACAGTTCGTCGATTCAGACGGCAACGACCTTTACAAAAAAGCTACTGAATATTTCAAAAAAATAGAACAAGCGTCTAAAGACCAACACCCAGCGTTAATCGCAGAAGGCGAGGAGCTGATTAAATCGGTTAACGTAGGCGTTGACAAAGGAACTTCTAAATTTTTGAAAAAAATCCAAGATTTGTGTTCAAGCGCTTTAGAAACTTTTGAAACAGATTTGTCCGACGAAACAGCAACGCGCGAACTGGAACGAGTTTTGAAGGCTATGGGCAAAGGGGTAGACAAGGGTGGCAGTGAACTAAGCAAAAAAATTAAAAACTTAATGAATAGTATAGCAAAAGCGCCAAAAGAAGAACACGAAGCGCTCTACAAAGAAGCGCAAGCTCTAATGGAAGAATGCAAAAAAGGCATAAAGAGCAAAACAAACGATGTAGAAAAAGCAGTTAAAGGCGTAGCTAAAAACATTACCAGTTCGTTAAAAAAAGAACTATCTAAAAAAGAATTTCGCTTGGCAATAGAAAAAGCCGTTGAAGAAATGGAAAAATTCCTCGATTCAAATGGCAACGAGCTCTATCAAAAGGTTACAGCATACTTAAAAAAAATAGAAAACGCATCTAAAGATCAACACCCAGCGTTAATTGCAGAAGGCAAAGAGCTGATTAAATCAGTTGGCGCAGGCGTTGACGAATCGGCGCCTGAGGTTGTTGACAAAGGCCAGAAATTCTGTGAAAAATTCGTAGCAACTTTAGACAAAAACCTTACAGCAGAAGCTGGAATCAAGAAAATTGAGGAATTGCTCGAAGGCTTTGGCATTGGTATAGAAAAAAAAGGCAACGAGATATACAAAAAGGTTGCTGAACTTGCTACAAAGATAGCAAAAACGCCGCAAGAGCAACGCGGAACTCTTCGCGAAGAAGCGCAAGCTTTAATGGAAGAATTCAAAAAAGGTGTATTAGCTAAAAAAGAAGAGCTTAAAGAGTCTATGGAGCAAACTATAGATAGCGCGATGCAACCAGTTCTAAAGAAATTTTCGCCAGAATCCGCGCGCAAAATTGTGCAAGATTGGCGAGATGGGCTTTTAAATACCGTTGAAACAAGCGCGCCGCAGCTAAAAAAACAGTTTGAAAAAGTAGGGCAAGCGTTGAAAGATTGCTATGCAGGCAAAATTTCTAAAGAAGAAGCAGTAAAAATAATAGACGAATTTATGACCGCAACCGAAGAAACCGTTAAAAACAAAACATCTAAAGTTACAAATGCAGTGAAAGATGCCGCCGAAAAAGCAACCGAAGAACTGGTTAAGTCGTTTGACAAGGTAGAAGAATCTAAAGCTAAAGCCATGGCGACTAATTTAGCTCTGATGCGAAATAGCGCTTGCCTTTTTGACGAGCTAAACAAAATGGTTGATGTTAATGGCAAAATTAAGCTCGGCTACGAAGCCCGCGCAAAATTTATTGCAGGCGAGCTGCACAAAGCGTTTGACATAGAGATTAAAACTGTTAAAGGAGTAATACAAGGTTACGAAAAATTGCGCGCCAGCATAGACGAAGTTGTAAAGAAAAAAGAAGCGCAAATAATTTTAGATTCGCAAGAGACAGGCTACAAGGAAGCGATACAAAATCAGTCAAAAGCGTTAAGTGATTTAAACGAAACTGAAAACAAGCTGAAGGAGAACAGGGAGAAAAGGTTAAAGGTTGAAAAGGAACGTTCAGAGCTATTAGAAAAATATAGTAATTCGCGCAACGAAACCAACAAAAAGCACTACAAAAAGCGAATTTCTCGGTCTACAAAGGTTTTGAAACAGCTAGACAACGAAACAAATTCACTGAAAAAAATGTATGACCAGCAAGAGGAATTAGTTAAAAAATACGCTTACAATGTTGGCCAATATACCGACAACTTTAGAAAATTCTATTCTGGTGCATACGACAAAATGTCTACTGTAACATGGGATTTTGTTAAACAATACGGCTCTGCTAATATGGTCACAAAAAAATATCAAGAGAAACAGCTGCAGGACACTGAAAAACACCTAGCTATATTAAAAGAATTAAAAAAGAAAAGCGGCTCAGATTTGTATGATGAGCAAATTGCAAATGACGAAAAAATTCTAGCGCAGTTAAAAGAAAATTTAGCTAAATATGGCAAAACTGCATCCAGTGGCTTTAACAAATCTGGGTCTGAAAGCGCTAAATCATTTGCTGAAGGCATAGATAGCAGCGAAAAAGAGGTGAAAGAATCCGCAAAATCTATGCTTGATAGCGTTCTTGAAAAAATGAAAAATGGAGAACGCAAAATGGAGGAAGCAGGTAAAAATTTAGGCTATAGTGTTAGTGATGGCTTAAGTGATTCCAGAGTGCTAAGCGCTATTAGAGATAGCGGCAGGAATGCTGGGCGAGTTGCTGCTCAGGCAGTGCGCGATGCTTTAGATATACACTCCCCTTCTAAAGTAGGGAAGAATATAGGCAAAAATTTTGGCTATAGTGTCGGGGACGGTATAGACGAAGGCGGCAAAAAAGCTGTAGAAAAAGCCAAAAAATTTGGCACCAATTTAGAACGCACGCTAAAAGAAAAATTAAACAAAGCGACAAACACAATGACTATTGAAAAATTAGAGAATCTATCTAAAGCGTTAACCACGGCTAATAGAGAAACTAGCAAGTTCGCTAAATTGCCATTAGTTTCAGTTCCTAATATTCAGGCTACTTTTGACGCGCAAAACAGCAGACTTAGGCCGTTAACTTCTAACACAGCAACCTCGCTAGACTACGATAGGTTGTATTCGGCAACATACAATGCTGTGCACGATGGAATGGCTAAAGTATCTGTTAATTTGGATGGAGATGCTATGGGCAAGTTCGTAACCGACACTGTAGTTCACGCGGTGTACAATTAGTTTTTTAACAGGGGGGGTGAAGTATGGGGTATTTAATTTTGAATGGCAAAAATAGCGCAACTATAGATGGCCTGTTAATTACAAAATTGCCGCCTATTGTTAAGCCTGAGATGCGCATGCAGTCAGAAGTAATAGATGGGCGTGATGGTGAGATTTTGTCGCCACTTGGCTATTCCAGCTACGACAAAACGTTTGAGATAGCTTTGTGTGGCAAATTCGACTTAGACGAAATTGTAGCTTTTTTTAATAGCAGCGGCACTGTAACCTTTTCGAACGAGGAAGACAAATACTATTACTACACAATATACCATCAAATTGATTTTGAAAATTTAATACGTCACAAAACAGCGGTGGTTACTATGCGCGTTCAGCCATTCAAATTTTCTTTAGTAGACAAATTCAGGCGATTTGTTGTTAACAAAAATTTGTTTGAACTTTCAGAATTTGAAAAAAGCAGCACCGGGCTAACAGCCAAAACAAACAAAGATGGCACAATACGTTTAAGTGGCAAAGGTCACTACGGGCAAACAGAATTTTTCGTACCTATTAAACCAGTAAATTTAGGAGCAAATCAATTTATTTTGCGAATTTATTCGAGCGGCGTTTTGCCAGCAAATGTTGTGCAAATGCGTTTAATTCGCAACAACAGCATACATGCCGCGTATACTTTCGGGGGCCAAGCTCTGGCATTGCAAAGCAATACAACAAAAATTTTAAATGATACGTTCACAGATACAAAAACATTCAATGTCTTGTGGTTTAGTGTTAACTATGGCACAGCAATTAACGCTCTTTTGGATTTAACGCTTAAAACTGCGGAAAACAAAGAAGCTACTATTAGAAATACTGGGAACATATATAGCAAACCTAAACTCACTGTGTATGGTGCTGGCTCTATTGAGCTTGGGCTTAACGGGAACTTTGCATTTAAAATAGAACTCGGCAACGACAACAACGTAACAATAGATGTGGACAAAATGGAGGCAAGCAAAGATGGTGTGCTAAAAAATAGGTTTGTGCGTGGCGATTACGAAAAATTTGTGTTAAAGCCTGGGCTAAACAAAATTAATAGTAAAGGCAATGTAGAAGTGATGGAATTTGAAAATTTTTCGAGGTGGATATAGATGCGTGCAAAATTTGGTAGTTGGCATAACGTAGATATTGTTCGCGGAGACACCTGCGCATTTGCGCTCATTGCACGTGGCATAGGGCAAAACACAAACCTAGAAGGCGCATGGTTTACGGTTAAAAGCAATTTTGACGATGGCGATGATTACGCGCTGTTTCAAAAAAGTTTGGGCGATGGCATAGAGCCCGCCACAATAAAAGATATCGGCAGAAGTGCGCCGTTCACACCAGCAGACAAAGTATGGCGTGTGCGAGTGGCTCCAGGCGATACCATACGTTTAGATATTGGAAAATATTACTACGATTTTAGTTTTAGAGTTAATGGTGATGTGGCAACAGCATTGCATGGGTATTTTACTATACACCCAAATATTACATCCAAAAAAATTGTTGGGAAGTAGGGGACGAGATGTCAGAATATGTGGAAGTAGAAGTTTTAATGTTAAAAGGCGACAAAGGAGACGCAGGCGCGACCGAATGGGGTGGCATTGCAGGCGCAATTAGCGATAACAACGAATTGCAGGCAGCGCTTGATAAAAAAGCAGATGTGGAAAGCCTTAAAACGCTCGCCATAAGTGGCAAATTTTCAGATGTGTTAGAAAAGCCAACAACGCTAAGAGGTTACGGAGTAGAGCCCCAAACAGCATATGGCGAAATTAAAGATTTAGTGAAACCTAATTTTTCTAGTTTGCAGGGTAGCCCTGCAGAAAATTACAACCTAAAAATAGAATTAAACAGCAAAGCTACTGTTGCCCAATTTAGCAATTTGAAGCGCGAAGTTAGCATTTTGCAATCTGCAGTTAATTCCAGAGCCACCACAACTCAGGTGAACGAACTAAGCAGCGAAGTAGCCAACAAAGCGGGCAAATACGATGTTGAGGGTATTAAAGCCAGTTTGGACATGAACAAAGCGGACAAAGAAGATGTCTACGATATCAAGAATCAATTGTTTCACATTAACATCAAAATTGAAAACATCCAACGCGCCATTGATGGATTACACGCGGAAAACAACGCATTCCCAAAAAAGAGTTTTCTAACAAACCACCCTGTTGGTTCCCTATATATATCTTTTTCAGGAAACAACCCGCACACCTTTTACGGCGGGGATTGCGGATCCTGGCAGTTGATTGAAGGCAAAAGAATGCTAGATATCGCGGTGTATATTTGGAAAAGAACAGGGTAGAGGAGTGATGCAAATATGTTGAAACTATTCAAATCTACCGACAAAGTTTTCAATTCTAACGGTGACAAGATAGTTCAGCCACTCAAGGCCAGAATCCGCAAAGAAGACAATGGCGATTTCTTTTTGGAGTTAGAAACAAGCCTTGTTTACGCCAACGATATTGTTGAGCGCGCTATTGTAGTTGCGCCCACGCCGCAAGGCGAGCAGGCTTTTAGGGTTGGCAATGTTCAAAAAACGCGCAGCAAAATTAGTACTAAAGCGTGGCATGTTTTTTTTGATAGCGACAATTTTTTGATTGAAGATAGCTATGTGGTAAACAAAAATTGCAACGACGCGCTAGTATACCTCAACAAAGCCACTTCAGATATTTCACCATTTTCTGTGTTTTCAGATATTAATATTCTTTCTTCGTTTAGATGTGTTCGCCATTCACTCCGCGAAGCAGTAGATGTAATACTTTCAAGGTGGGGCGGGCATATTGTACGCGACAACTTCCATTTTGAAATACGCGAAACAATAGGCAAAGACAATGGCGTTACTGTGCGGTATGCTAAAAACTTGCAACAGATATCTTGTGACGAAAATTGGAACGAAGTGGTAACGAAGCTATTGCCTGTTGGCAAAGACGGCATTTTGTTAAACGCTGTAGACAAAAACGCAGATTTGTATGTTTACAGTACGGTAAAATACGAACTTCCCTATACTAAAAAACTTAACTTTACGCAAGAATTAAATGACGATGATTTTAGGCTGCCTAACGGGAATTTAGACGAAATTAATTACAAAAAAGCGCTTGTAGAAGATTTGAAAAAACAAGCGCAAGAATATGTAGCGAAAAACCAAATTCCTAAGGTTAACTACGAACTGAAAGCAAATTTAGAGCAGGCTGTTGATATTGGTGACAAAATAGAAGTAATAGACGAACGCTTAGGAGTGAATATATTCACTAACGTAATAGCTTACGAATACGACTGCTTAACTGGCAAATATGTTTCGGTGGAATTTGGCAATTTCAAAAAGAAGCTGAGCGATATTCTAGGGCATGTAAGTTCTACCGTTTCAGAAAAGGTGGAACATGGTGTGCAAACAATACAGGTTTCTTTAGCGGAAGATTTGCGCGAAGCGACTAAGAAAATTTGGGATTTCTTCGAAATGAGTAATGTAGTATACGAAGGGAACCAACTGCTAATTTTAGATAGAATTCCTAAAGAAATAGCTAAAAATGTTTTGAGGTTAGATTCAGCTGGGCTTAGTTTTAGCACAACAGGAGTTTCTGGCGACTACAAATTGGCATGGTCTATAGACAATTTTTTTAATTTCAGTAACACTAATTTTGAAAATTTCTCACTAGATTTGTTGCACGGCGGCACGTTAAAACTTGGCAGAAGCAAAAACAGCAGCGGCATATTAAAACTATTTGACAATTCGAACAATTTAATAGCCGAGCTTAGTGGCGAAAATGGTTTTAGTTTGTATGGCAAAGAGAAGCTATTGGTGGCATGCGATATGGCTGTTGGGTTTGCTATGTATAGCCAATGGAGTTTTTTAAATGCCGGCAGAGAAATAAATAGCATTGCAGACCTCAAGCCTTTTTTTCAGGTGTATCCGCATAATGGCCAACTTAGAGTAAGAAAACTTGCAGTTAATAGAGAAATAGAATTCAGCAAAAAGTTTAAAATACTGCCATGTGAAGATGGATGTATAGGGCTTTTCGTAAAACAATAGAAAAGGAAGTGTGTTTTAATGGTTTCAGGTAATTTTTTGTTAAACAATACTGGTTCAACAAGCGCTAGAATAGAGATTAGATGTGAATTTGTGGCAACGTCTAATGGCGCTATAGCAAATTCTTCTAATGTTAATGTTAAAGTTGTGGCTACTAAATCTTTAGAATCTACAGCAACAACAAGTGGCAACTATACAGCTAATGTGATAGTTGACGGTATTACTCAGGACGTTTTAGAAACAAATTTTGAGCTTGCGCCTGGCAGCAGCACAACACTTTTTACAGGCACTTTTACAGTGCCACACAACCAAGATGGCACAAAAAATATGTCTATTACTGCAAATGTTGGCGGCACTGTAATTTCTGCTAGTGGGCGTGGCACATACGAATTAGAAAAGATAGAGAAAACAGCAGATGCAAACCAAATGCTAGTAACAGCCACAGAAACAACGTTCAGGGTTAACTGGACGTCGGATAGTGCTGTGGAAACTGTATGGTATTCAACAGATAGTGGTGCATCGTGGAGCAACCCAATTTCTGTAGATGGTTCTAGTGGAAGCTATGATATATTAGCGCTTGCGCCAGGCACCGAATACCCTGTAATTACAAAAATTAAAACCAAAGTATCGCAATTAGAGGTGCAAAGTGAGGTAGTTAACATGACAACGTTTGCTTACCCATACGCTGTGTCTACCCCGAATTTTAATATTGGGGATAGAGTAACGATAGGGCTATTTAACCCGCTAGGTCGTAAAGTTAATGTTGTTGTGCTTGGCGAAAACGGCGAAGAAATAAAAGAGTTTGAAACAATAGAAACATCTGTTTCTGGGCTTGATGGGCTTGAAGAAGTGGATGGACTCTATGAAAGCATACCAACAAAAAAATTTGGTGACTATTCTGTGCATGTTGTTTTTGGGTCTAATATTGCTAAAAAAGATGGTGGCAGATATAGTGTTAACGTAGCAGATTGTAGGCCAACAATAGGCGAATGCACGTATAGAGATACTAATTCCGCCACCACTTCAATTACCTTAGACGACACGGTGGTAATTACCCAGCAAAGTTTGGTTCAGTTTAATGTTGAAGGGCTGCTTGCAAACAAACACTCAGAAATAGTGCGTTGTTCTTTCGCAGTGAATGGTATATCATACCCTGGTGAGTTTGACAACAACTCCGCTACAGCTAACGGCATTCGAATATTAAGCACAACAGATACTACAGCGGTGTTTGAAGCAGAGGATAGCCGTGGCATAAAAACGCAAAAAGAAATCCCTATTGCTATTTTGGAATGGAAACAGCCAGAGCTTAGGATATTTGAAGCTAAACGGCAGGGCGGCACAGGGAATATGGCAGAAATACGTGTCATGCCATATTTTTCGCCACTCAATGGGCACAATCAAGGCCAAATTAAACTGCGGTATAAAAAAACAAGTGAAGTTGAATACACAAGGCCAACTGTTGATATAGACCCAGAAGAAGCAGGCACTATTTTAGACCTAGACACTATGTATTCTTGGGATATAGAAGTTACTATTTCAGATATTTTTGCAGCCAATGTATACAAAGATTGGGTGGCAGCTGGCGTGCCACTCACTTTTGCAAACCCTGTGTTGCGGTCTGTTGGTATTAATTGTACGCCGAAGCGTCCACAATCTTTAGAAGTGAACGGCGTGCCAGTTACTTTGGTTAGAAGTATAGCTACTGCGTATTTGAATCGTGCTGTAGAAAATTTAGTTGTTAATGCAAATACTGTAGTTCCATTAACAAGCACTTCTGCGGTGTCTGGCGATGGTTTGAAATTTGTGGTCGAAAACCATGGGATTAAAATTTTAAACGAAGATGCGCAGTGCATCAAAATATCTGGAATTTTGAGTTTTGCTAAAGTGAAGTCTAATGCAATACGTCAGGTGCGCATCTACAAAAATGGGATATCCTATACGAACATTTTGGGCTGGTCTACGGGCTATATGTACGAATTAGATTCAGTTGCGCCAGCCTTAGTGATACCGCCAATAGTTGTAAACATTAGCAAAGATGACACAATTTTTCTATGCTATTATACGCCCGATGCTGGCGATATAATAGCAGGAGATACGAATGGTTGTAGAACTTCCCTAACTGTAGAAATAGTTTAAATTTCAAAATAAACTTGGCATTTTAAACACCAAGTTTTTTTACAAAAATGGTTGACAAGTTTTAGTAAATTAAGTACAATGTAGGCAAAGTTAGAAATAGATAGGCAAAATTCAGAAAGAAGGCGGTAGGAATGTCTGAAGAAGTTAATTTTGTACATATAGCAAAAGCTAATCGTCTTTCAGGGAAACCGTTGAAGCTTAAGGGCAAAGAGTATACGCCTGTATATCAAAGAATAGAGGCTTTTAGAAGAGTTTTCCCGTGCGGTTTTGTAAAAACAGAGTTAGTGAATAACGAAAATGGTATCTGTATTTTCAGAGCTTTCGTTGGCTACAAGAGCAAAAGCGGAGAAGAATGTGTGCTAGGGGTTGGCACAGCATGTGAGAAGGAAAACAGTAGTATGGTAAACAGAACAAATTACATAGAAAACTGCGAAACGAGCGCGGTAGGCAGAGCGTTAGGCATGGCAGGGTTTGGAATTGAAACAAGCATTGCAAGCGCAGAAGATATGTGTGCTGTTTTGAATGTTGGGGAGAAACGTTAATAAAATCGGTTAAGTGTTGGGCTTCCCTGCAGTTATAAGTGTTGAACTTCCCTACAGTTCGCTAAATTTCTATTACGCGCAAAAAACCCTATTAAAAGTTTAAAAAAACTTTTAATAGGGGAAAGATAAACAATCACAACAAACTCTTTTAAAAATGCGTCAACATTTTTAAAAGACCAAGCCTTAAAACAAACACATTATTAACAAATATTTAACAAATGCATTGCTGTTAACCAACATTTTTGTTTAATGGCCAGGCAAGGTTTTTGTAACCGCATTTAAATTATAGGGGAGGTGTTTCAAAAAGTCAAGTGTTTTTTCAAACAAAATAATGTTACAAAATTGCGAAAAATTAAGCAAAGGTGGGGAAAATATGTCAGATACAGTAAATTACGTAGCAACTGTAAATTCACGTCAGAGTATTTGCATTCCAAAAAATGTATACAGCTGTTTTAATTTGGCAGCGCTGAAAAATATGGGAATTGCTTGCGATTACGAGAAAAAGCAATTAATTCTAGAAATACGCCGCGATACTGTGCGTACAGCGATAGGCGCAAGTGCATCCATATATTCTTTTAAAAATCACGACAAAACTCGCGTTGCCTATGTGTGCCGTTTGCGCAAAACTACAATGCGCGCATTAAATTTAAACCTTAAAGATTTGGTTCTTGTTAAAGCAAAGTCTGATGGAAATGGGGAAGGCCAAATTATTATAGAAAAATACGAAAAGGAGCGTGGGGTTTTGTGATGGAAACAATTGAAGCAATCATAGGGTACAATGGTCAAATGACTATTAGAAAAGATATTTTTCAGTTAATGGGCTGGCATCTTGCTAGCTACAAATATTTGAAATCTTCAGTGTATGGCGAAAAAAGTATTGTTTTAGAAGCCTTAAAAACACTTGACGTTAATTGCGCTATTTACAGCAGCTTTAGCGCACCAAGAAGCAATTCGGTGAATATTCCTAAAATACTTAGAAAATGTGCAAATTTCCCACCTAGCAGAGCTAAAGTTACGCTTCAGCTAGACTTGGAAAACGACCGTATAATCATTAAAGACCCCCGCAGCACAAAGAATGTGCCACACAAAGATGGCACATTCTCGAAATTGACATATTTGTCAAGTATTAAGGAGTGATTATATCTTAACCGAAATTGACATGTTTGTCAAGCTTTGAGGAGGGAAAAATATGTTGAAAATTACAGGCAGAATGCCAAAAAAGAACACTGCCATTAAGTTAAGTGAAAGCAGTATGTTGTTGATGCACATGCTAGCGCAGCTGTATTTAATGCATGAGCGTAATTTTAGATTGCCAGGCAAGGAATTTAAAAATTCGTGGATTTATGTGCCGTCACTATTTGTTTTTTACAATACTGGGCTTGACGAAACTAAACAGGATAGGTGTTTTAAAGAATTAATCGATGCTGGTTTAATTGAAGTTGCAGTTAAAAAAACAAGAAGCACTTTAGAGGTTACACATAGATGTTTTAAATTTGCAAAGGAGGTATTTTAATATGGAATTTGATTTTGACGATGTTTACCGAAAATTAGCAGAGTTAGTAGGCCACTACAAAGCCTTTCTTAAAAAAACACCCGATATTTATGTTGAGCGGGAAGATGGCAAGCCCATACATATTATGGTGTACAAAGAATACGTGGCTGAGCGTTTAACAAGACAAGATCTACTTAGTATATTGAAAGAATTTATGATTTACCCGTCAGAAATTAAAGTAGGAGAAAGCGAGGAATGCAGAAATGATTAGTGATTCAATCAAAGAAAATATAAATAAATTAGCCCTAATAGACAAAAAAAGGGCCAAAGAGCTAGACATAGCATATGGCAAATTCAGCGAGCGCGTAAGAAAAGAGCGTGTAACAGCGGAAAACGCAGAAAAAAAAGACCCTACATATGTGTTAAAGCAAAGCATGCAAGCGTTGAATGAGTGCGCCGATTCGTTGCAAGAGCACGGTGGAGAAGTCGCTTTAAGCGCGTTCAAACTTGCATGGCACTTGAAAGACCTTAAGGTTAATATTGAAAACCTTATTGAAAAAACCAAACAAAATTTGGGAGGATTTGAAGATGGTAAGTAGTGAGAATGCAAAAAAAGACCCTACATATTTGCTGAAACAAGAACTAAAGCAAAAAATAGGGGAATTGAATGAGTGCACCGATTTATTGCGAGATAGCAGCCAAGAAATCGTTTTTAGCGCGCTCGAACTTGCACAGCAGTTGGAAGACATTAAGGCTAATATTGAAAGCCTTATTAAAAAATCTAAACAAAATTTGGGAGGATTTGAAAATGGATGGAGAAATTAGAAAAAACATTGCGGCTCTATTAAACAAGCTTGATGAAAGTGGACTACGTTTTTCAGACTTAATTGCCCCCACGATCGCGGCCATAGAACTTTTGGTTAAAATAGGAAATTCTTCAAAAAAGGCTGTAGACTCAGGAGTGGTTGAAAATGGATAAAAAAGAAGTTGGACGTTATATTTTACCTGCAGTTCGCGTTATTGCTGAAGATCCTGGTCGGATGTTAAACGATCTTGTGCATAGAATTCGTGCTATCGCCGAATCTAAATATGCAACAGCCTACATGATTTGTGGTGATTTCTCCAAAATGGCATTTGCGTTTAACCAAGTATGCCGGCACTTTTTAGACACAACGGCTGTTAAACCAGGGCGGCCTTTGCCAATATTAGATACTTTGTATCGAGAATTTGAGCATGTACTCCATATCATTCGAAGCGCAAACACCATAGCATATTTTTTCGAAAAAAAATGGGAGTATGTAAGAACACCATATGCAAGAAGCGCAGTAACCAGTTTGCGGTTTGCTCTGGAAACAGTTTTGAGCCTTTTAAGAAGCGAAGAAATTAAATTAATTTTTAAAGAAATATCTAGAATGCGTTTTCGACATGTATATTTTCAGCTGGACAAAAGTGTGCGCTTGTTTGTGCGCGGGCGGCGGCAGCTTCGCAAAAATTTTAAAAAATTAAATACTTACTTAGCGAAAATCGAGCAGGATTGGAAAATTTAACTGGGAAAGCGAGTGTTGGGATTGAAAAAAGTTACGTATGTAAATACTGTATATCATGTCAGGGGCGGCGAAAAATATAACATTAGAAAGGCTCTCAATAGCACAAATATGTATGGCATCCTTAAAGATTTGTATGTTAATGTGTTTAAGCTTGAATCGCATGAGCAATTAATAGGCAGGGAATTTATGGCTCAGAACGAATTTCTGCTACGTGCATTTCCAATAAGCAGAATGACGATATACAATTGGCTAAAGTTTTTAGAAAAAGAAGGGAAAATTAAATTGTTGTACAAGAAAACGCATTGCTGCCGCCATATAGTTTTCTTGGAGGGCTAAGTTATATGGGGAAGTTATTGGTGTTAGATGGGCTAGATTGCAGCGGCAAGGAAACACAAGCAAAAATTCTGAAGGAAAAATTAATAAGTATGGGTTTTAGTGTTAGTAAAGTGTCTTTTCCTAACTATTCAGAAAAATCTTCTAGTTTAGTAACATTATATTTAAATGGCGAAATATATAAAAACCCTTTTCTTGTTAACCCTTGGGCAGCAAGTAGCTTTTACGCTTGTGATAGGTATATTTCTTATGAAAAGAACTGGAAAGAGAGTTATTTAAAAAGCGATATTTTGTTGGCAGATAGATATATAAGTTCAAATATAATACACCAAACGCCGAAAATTGAGAAAGATAGATGGGAATATTTCATAGACTGGGTTTATGATTACGAAATTAAAAAACTTAACCTTCCAAAAGAAGATATGTTAATATATTTAGATATAGACCCTTTGTTTTCTTCTAGTTTGTTTGCAAAAAGGGCTACTCTAGATATACACGAAAAAAATTTTCAATACTTGAAGGCTTGCAGGGAGGCAGCTTTGTTTGCAGCAGAAAAACTTGGATGGTTTGTTT
>OCTX014520523.1_pt1 | contig 32284 bp, 47 predicted proteins | sample 1539691 | NCBI WGS metagenome assembly OCTX01 (sample SAMN02144231, study PRJEB22623) | gut metagenome | biome: sheep rumen | host: Ovis aries | place: New Zealand
TGCAATGAACGCTGTCAGTATCCCCGACGGAGCACCTGCCGACGCCGACCATCAGCGCTGGTATATGCTCCGTGCAAATATCAACGAGGGCGGCAACTGGGTGGACGATTACAGAAGTCCCACCTATGCCAACTGCAACTGGTATGCCAAGCTTACGGCAGGCACATACAAGCTCATTGCAGAGTGTGCAAATCCCTACGGCAAAACAGTCCGCGTGCCCAATCTTGACAGCATCTACCGCAACGACAGCGTATTGCCGGGGAACCATATCCCCAGATACGACCTTGTGGACAGCAGCGGAAATATACTCATAGAAGTAACTTGGGAGAACTTCTTCGAAAGCGAAAATCAGCGGAGATGGACCCGAAAAGAGTCCGTATTCACCATAGCGGAGGAGACCAGTGTCGGCGTATTCTCCAAGATGTTCCAGTACGACAGCTCTTACGCTGTTGATAATATCACGCCCTATCTTGTATTCCGCTACATGATAGTGCCTGTGGACACACCGACATCGCAGTTCAGCGTCACCCTGCCAATATCGGGCAGTCCCGTTATCTCGGGAGAGAGCTGCTGGGAGCCGCACAAGGTAACGCTTGCGCTGACTATCAGCTCAGTGGGTGCAGGCGCAACAGATATCGAGATAGACATCGGACAGAAGCTGACAGCAGGTCAGACGATATCCCTTGCAAGCACTGGCAGAAGTATACCCACTTACTACGGCCGCAATACCATCACCTGTGACAGCGAAGTGCAGCCTACAGTATATATCAAGTATACCGAGCAGGAACTTGTGCCGATGTGGGCTGAGGAACGCCCTGCGCAGGTGAGCATATATGACATACATGAGCCTCAGAGCGGCTTTGACCACAACGGCATTGCTATCCTTATGCCGTCGGAAGTGACGTCGGAAAAGGAAGATAAAGGGCGCTGGGATATCACTCTCACGCACCCGATAGACCCGTTCGGGAAATGGACCTACATAGTCGGGCAAAATATAGTCAAGGTGAACAAGCAGCTTTTTCGCATAGATGAGACTGAGATAGTCGCAGATGCGAACTCAGAGTATATCACAGCCCATGCATGGCATATCACCTACGATATGAGCGACTACTGGATAGAGGAAGCACAATTCACAGCCGTCGGCGGCGAGAACTACATCACGCAGCTGAACGCTCACCGTGTCAAGGACTTTCCAAATCAGCAGCACATGGTTGGCGAGTATGCTTTCGATATCACATCCGACCTCGAGGGACAGATGGACTGCGCTATCACCGATCAGAGCATCATCGAGTCGATTTTCGGCGCTGATAATTCACTCGTCACTCTCTACGGTGGCGAGGTATATCGAGACAATTTCCACATGAGCGTCAATCAGACGCTTGAGGGAGCGCCTGAAGGCAATGCGTTTTCCCTGAGGTACGGCACCGACCTTACGAAGATATCTTTTAAAATAGATATGTCGGGCTGGGTCACGAACCTGATCGGCGTTGACAATTACGGTAACATGGTAGGCGTATGGTACGATACATCGGGCGACTGGATCGTACATCACCATAAGACAAAGCGCATCCATTTTACTTACTCGGACGAGGCAGCAGATGGCATCGAGCGTCTCTGGAAATCTGTATGGCCATACTGGGACAGCGTAAGCACGCCGACGGTATCCATTGTTGTGGAGGTCGCCAACATCAAGGGCGATCCGAAGTACAAAGATTTCCTGAACTTGCAGAACTATGACGTAGGCTACAAGGGGACGATCTATGTCGAACATCTCGGCATAGATGTCGAAATGAAGATAGTCTCTATCCGCAGGAATGAGTTGACAGGGGAAGCAATACAGATCACCCTCGGCAATACCAGACGCTCGCTGATACGGCAGACAGTCATGTCACAGACCATAGTGTCCCCGAACTCCGTGGAGGGCAAGAACGTAGCCGCCATGCAGTCGATGCAGGCGGAGCTGTACAATACCCAGACCGCACTCATGAGTATGAGCATCGCAGGTATGGAAGCGTTTAGCATAGCGGAGCTAGAACGTCGAAAAATAAATGAACTGGAGGGAAAATAATGAGTACTACATATACGCCGAACTACAACCTCGGCAAGCAGGAAGATCACGCCGACAAGTTCGACATGAGTGTGATCACCGAGAATATGGACAAGCTTGACACCGCACTGCATGAGCAGGCAGAGGATATCTCGGAAGTGCAGAACGCTCAGAGTGATCTCGAGACCGCCGAAGCCGCCGACCGTGCCGCACTTGCTGAGCTTATCGACGGCGGAGCGAAAAACCGTCTGCCGATAACATCTGTTGATAGTCTCAAGCAGTTGAATACCTATGGTACATGGGAGAACAATGTCTACACTCACTCAAGCGGAGTCGTATTCACAGTAAATGAAGATATGTCAATCACAGCAAACGGCACAGCTTCGGGAGCAAATGCAGCTTTCATTCTTTCAATGCGGGGAGGCTTCTCAATTGAGGCAGGCAACTGGATCCTCTCGGGCTGCCCGTCAGGCGGCTCAACATCAACGTACAACATCACTATCGCGGGTACGACGTCCGACACAGGTACGACGGGAAACTTTACTTCGTGTAGCAAGGTGCTTGTAAGAATATATGTCATAAGTGGCACGACAGTAGACAATCTAACGTTTAATCCCATGGTCTGCTCGAAAGACGCATGGGAAATCTCACAGAGATATCAGCCATACCGCCCGAGCTACGCCGAGCTCTACGCGATGGTGCAGGAGCTTCAGGGCGGCAGCAATAGCATCAGCTCTGTGCAGTCAACTGCACAGCTGACAAGTATAGATGCAGGTGATAACAATGCAGATAGTTAAGGAGGAAAATATAATGCAATACATAATCATGATAACAGTAGTACTCGGTCTCGCAATAGCGGACTTCGTCACAGGTATAATCAAGGCATACATCACAAGGAAGCTCAGTAGCAGCAAGATGCGGAAAGGAGGACTCAATAAGATAGCTGAGATCATCATAATGACCGCCACCTGCTGGCTCGAGATAGGCATCAAGGCCCTCGGGCGCTACTACGGAGATAAACCCGAGAAGCTGACGCAGATAGCCGGCACGATTGCGGCAATCGCGGTATTCGGGTATATAGCTCTCATGGAGATGCTCTCGATGCTTGAGAACTACTGCGTGATAAACCCCAATGCACTATGGGCGAAGAAAATTGTAAAAAGGCTAAAAGTATTTGAAGACGAGGAGGAAAAAGATGAAAAACGGAATTGACGTCAGCAGACATCAGCTGACTATCGACTGGACCGCAGTCAAGAACAGCATGATCTCTTATCTACAGCAGGGGAATGCTGTGAAGGCGATAGAATATATTAGGAAAGCTTGAGCTCCCTTCGGGGAGCTCTTTAATTTTACACAAAACAAAGTGCAGTTATTTGTGCAAGTATACAAATATCACGCAATGCGTGAATAATTGCCGAAAAGGTATTGACACATCACGCAATGCGTGATATAATATAATCAAGGAAAGGGGAAAGAGCCCCGAAAGAAAACACCGCAACGGTAAGGAGGAAATTATGAAAAAAATGTATTGGTTTATTTTTAATCAAAATGGTGAAATCATATCTAAGGAATATGAAACCGAAAAAGAAGCTGAAAACGCTATGAAAAACGGCAGTTATGACGATGGCGAAGTTCCCGCATACGTTGACGGACTTGAATTAGAGGAAAACAACTAAGATGACAATCAAAGAACTCCGTACAGCCTGCGGTATGACACAGCAAGCGTTCTCAGACTACTTCGGGATCCCGAAGCGCACCATCGAGGATTGGGAAGCAGGCAGAAGAAAGCCCTCTCAATGGGCTGTGGAATTGATCGAATACAAGCTCGAAAAAGAAGGCTTGATTTGAAAATTCCGCACTTTTTGCACTTGACAAAAAAGCCGCATATAACTGCGGCTTTTCCTCGTGTATATCATTATTGTGCAGAGGAATATGCACATCAATGATGTATATGATACCTGTGAAAAATCAAATCAGCGAAATATCGAGAAAAAACGGAACAGGGTGCCACTTGTCGCGAACCTCTGTCTCGCGGTGATATGTGATATCCTTGATTACTGTGCGGAGCAGATTATTCTTTTCCTCTGCTGAGGCAGTAGGATCCTCAAGCATAGCGACAGCATCATGCAGTGCGATGATCTTCTGTTGGTAGTCTACCTCTGATACCTGATAACTCTTAGCTGTCTCGATAGCTTCCTGGAGTTCCTGACGGCGCTGCGCGAGTGCAGCGTTACGCTTGACAAATACCTCGCTTGTATAGATACCCTGTTCGAGAAATTCGTATAGTCTCTCTTGCTGAGTTTCAAGCGCATTGAGTTCCTTGCGTAGAGCTTCTGCGATAGCCTTGTGCGCGTCGGGAGCGTTCTGAGCGCCGCCTGCGAGTTGCTCGGATAGTTCTGCCGCAAGCTGTCGGAGTGCTCTGATTACTTCCTCCTCGACTTCCTTGTACGTCGCCGAGCGATTACCGCATCGCATCTGATAAGCACAGTGCAGACGCGCCTCGCTGGAACGCTGTGGCTGATATATCATAGGGCGACCGCAGGAACAGTGCATGATACCCGCGAAGGGATTTTTCAGTCCCGACTTAGCCTTTACCTTCGGTAAGCTTCCGAAACGGGCGAGAGAAGCGTTGAACATCTCCTCTGAGATGATAGGCTCATGCTTACCGTTGACGAGGATCCAGTCCTCTTTCTGAGACTTAGGACGTGATGCTATCAGTTCGCCGCCCTCATAGCGCTTTACAGTCTTTCGCCAGTTCCAGCGTATCTTTCCAATATATACGGGGTTGCGAAGCATATCTCTTATGCTCGCATTGTTCCAGATCTCGGACTTTCTCGGCTTGATATGCAGCTCATTGAGACGGTTCGCAATCGTAGTAGTGCCGAGCCCGTCCTTCGTCCAGAGCTCATACATCAGGCGCACGGTGTCAGCCTCTGAGTTCGGGACGAGAGTATAAGCCTTCCCGACCTTTACTTTATCATAACCGTAGGGAGCGACAGAGCCGATGAAGTTTCCCTCATTGACGGAGGCTATCCTGCCGCGCATCATGATCTCCTTGACGTATTCCAGATAGTCATTTCCGCGCATGAGCTCCATCTCGAAGAACTTACGGTCGAACTTGTCTCCGAGATCATACGTCTTCGGAGGCGTGACGATCAGTGTATCAGTATAGCGGAACGCTCTGATAATAGCTCCGCAGTCCGACAGGTCACCACGGCTCAGTCGCTGCGGATCCACAACAAAAACGCCCTTTATCTCCTCGGTCTGAATACGGTCGAGGAGCTTTTTTATTTCCGGGCGGTCCTGAATAGTCTCACCCGAGACTACCTCTCGGTAGATCATGTCCTCAGGGATAGCTCCGCCGAGCTTGGCGGCTGCATAGTCCTGCAATATCTTATCGTGCTTCGCCAGTACCTCCTCGACGGTCTCATGCTCGCCGTCGGCTCGGGACTTACGGAGATACATCAAGTATTTATCGGACATAGTTCCTCCTTTCTGTGACCGACAAAGATGTCGGTTGCAAATATCCCCTGCACGGAGCAGGGGAGTTGTTTATTTGAAGAAATCTCCTTCCTTCACTATTTTTATGTTGGCACCTTTCGACTGGAACTCTAATGCTTTTTTTACTTTTGTACCATAGTTTCCATGAGCCCAATCCGAACTTCCATAGCCGCCTACGATTACATAATTAGTTTTCTTGGTAACATTTTTCTGGACTTCTGCGCCTAAATTTTCAAGTTTGGCGGAAACTTCCTCTCGTGAGCCTAAAGTAAACTCGCCTGTTAAGACAATCTTGCTTCCAGCGATAACAATATTTGATTTATCAGAAGACTGCTGTTCAACTGGATTATCATAATTGGAAAGTATATCTATTAAGTAAACACGTTCATCTTCAGTTATTACCCCATCTTCGAGAACATCATTCAAAGCTTTTGAAATAACATCGAACGGATAATTGCCCTTGAGGTGTTCATTATACTTTGTCCAATCACTCAGAAGGCGGATTTCAGTATCAGTCAAGACATTGTCGCTCATGATGTTTTTTACTATCGCAGTAAGCTCATGGAGCTGCTTTGTTTCATCAGCAAAGCGAGTGTTATGAACGTGATCTGATGAACCGGCTTTACTATATGACCTATCAAAGAGAGGTTTGAGTTTTTGATAACATTCATGATTTGCAATACAATCGGCTAATGCTCTATGAGCGTTGTTATGTTCTATACCAAAGTACTTTGTCAAAGTAGTGAGATTATAGTTTGGTACATTGATTTTGCAATGACGAACATATTGAAGAGTATCGAGCATATTATTAGTGAAATGGTTCATGTTTAAGTTTTCACATATATCATAGATGATAGTGCTGTCATAAGCGGCTATATTATGACCGAGTATAATATCGTTCCCGATGAAATCAATAAAATCATTAATGATCTCTTCGATCTTCGGAGCATCAACAAGCATTTCATCACAGATGCCTGTTAAAACAGTGACCTCGCTCGGAACGCTCAGAGTTGGTTTTACAAATGAGCTGAATTTATCAACTATATTTCCGTTTCTGACTTTAATAGCGCCGATTTCAATTATCTCACAGGTATTAACATTCAAGCCTGTGGTCTCAAGATCTAAAACGGTATAGTCATTAATATCCTCTAATATACTTTTGCCCTTAAAGGAACGTGTGTAGCACATATAGTATCCCCCTTGAAATAATTTGTCGGATAGTGTCGAAAAGTTTAGAATTAGTTCAATGCTTGAACTTCTACCTAAATTTTATCATTTCAAAGCTGTGCAATCAATATGTAAATTCACTGAAATATTATTTTTTTATTGTGCTTTTTCAATAAATACTTTGAACTGTTTATGAACTTCACGCTCTAAAGGGTGCAGCAGGAAGGCGTTTCTCGCGTAAAGCTCACTCATTCTTTCGGCGCGATACCGTGCGGCAGTAGGGGATATATTGCATACTGCCGCAATCTCCTCAGGAGTGCGGAGTCCTATCGCCCAAAGGATACAAGCAGGTGCGAGAATATCTATTGCAAATCGCTCAGCCTGATACTCAATAGGGTCTTTTTTGGATACGCTGAATGTTCGACCGTATTTACTGTCGGTCATAGGGTGTTCAAGCCAGATGTGCCCTAACTCATGGGCAGCGGTATAGCGCTGAGCCTGCAAGGAGTCGGAACCGCGAACTACAATGAAATAGTTACCCTCATGGAGAAATGTTCCACCGCGGATATTTCGGGGCAGTATAATTTCTTTAGTATCTCGGAGCAGGCGGATATCATTTGATCGGCATATATCAGAAATACTTATGGGGAGACTATTAATCTTATTCTGTATCAGAAATTCCCATGCCTTGTTCCGAGCTTCTTCATATATATTCAAAAAATATCGCCTCCACCTAATATCATAACAGGTGGAGGCGATTTTGTCATCATGAAAATACTGGAATTAAAGATCGTCAGCTTCTTCGGCTGACGAAAGGCTGTCTGCTGATACAGAGAAGTGCGTTTCGCTCCCGTCCTCGCTGCGAGCGACGGCTTTTGTGTTGATTTCCGTGCTTTCAATGTGATACTGTTCCTGCAATGCGTCAGCAATACCATCAAGAAAACTGGCGCGGAGCTTATCGGGAAGTGTGAAGTAAGCTTTCAGAAGCTTCTTTTCTCTTTCTTCGGCTTCCATTATCTGCTCAATGGGATCTGGCTTTTCATCAGAGTGCCCGAGCAAATAATCCGTACTAACTCCGTAGAAATCCGCAAGCTTGCATATCGTATCATATCCTGCCTCGCGTCTCCCTGCTTCATAGTTTTGATATGCCGCGACAGTGAGCTTCAGATATTCCGCGACTTCGGCTTGACTTTTTTTCTGAGATTTACGAAGGTCAAGCATTATTTGACCTATTTTTAATTTAATATCATTCATGTGCAAACCTCCTTTTTTTCATAATTATACAACATAATGTTGTACTCTGTCAATATGTTGTTATGTCAAAAAGAGAAAGTTTACAAAATGTTGTTTATTTTCAACAATATGACGTGTTTACTTTTGGATAAGGCTACAAAACGACAAGAAAGTGTTGACAAATACAACAGTCTGTTGTATAATACACTTGAAAAAAGCAACGTAATGTTGCGGAGAGCTGAACGGAGGTGTATCTGAGATGTCAGACGCAAGCAAAGCATATAAAGAAGTCAGAGAGGCGGCTGAGGTTCTGCGCAATGCCGCAGGCTCTATCGCATCAACAGACGAGGAGCAGAAGCTTTTGAAAAGCTTTCGGCTTCTCAACTCGATCAATCAGAAGTCGATAATGAGCCGCCTTGAAGGTATCGTAGAGGGTCAGCATTACGCTGACGCCGAAAAAGCAGTTTAAGCTAAGGACATTTGTGTCCTTAGCAACTGTACAACCCGTAAGCACATAAGCATAGGAATGAGGTGATAGTATGAGAAAAGACGATATCAGGAACTGGACGGAGACCGAGACCGAAAAGGAACGCACGGTCAGCTATGATACAGACCGTGCTCATATAACTGTACATATCCCGAAGCACACTCCCGAGGAGCAGGCAGTCTTTGAGAAAAACGTCCGTGCAGCTCTGCGTCGCTTTTATCATCACATCACCGTTGAAAAAGGCTGTGACTGGGACGAGCTCGTCGCCAAGTACAGCAACTGACTTGTGCAGTCAACTGCACGGGAAAACCGATAAGGAGGAAAATACATGAAAAAGCTTACCGATGCCGAGAAGAAGGAGATCATCAAGAACATTCTCGGTGCAGCAGACCGAAAGAAGCAGCTCGGCATTGAAGCCGACCTGCACTGTATCTCCAAGGGCGATGTGAAGGATATTCTCAAGGCTGACGGTGTCGACCTGAGAATATTTTGTGGAGGTCGCCACGACAAGAAGCGGATCGAGGACGAGCTTATCGAGAAGCAGGCACAGGAGCTGGTGGACGAGCCCACCACCACGGAGCAGGCAGAGTCCGACGAGGAACTTGCTCAGCAGTGGGCTGATCTGGCGATACCGCCCTATGAAGAAAATATTTGCGAACCTAAAGAAAATATTTGTGAACCTAAAGAAAATCACACCCTTGAGGACGTCCAGGACATACCGCGCAAGCCGTACACTAAGCCCGAGATACTTGACGGCCCTCCGCAGGATAGTCCGCGCATAGTCAAGGATATCCCCTGCGAGGCGGCAATCATTATCGGTCCTCACATCATCGAGGACGAGCAGCTCATGAGTTCCGTGAGCAAGAAGCTCAAGGAACTCGCTGCCGAAAGGCAGGCACACGCTGAAAGAATAGAGATTATCGACAACACGCTGAGAAAATACGCGTATTTCCTCAGCGACTGCTCTAACCTGATAGAGAGTGAGGGGATAGAGGTATGAGAACAGATGAAGAGATCTTCGGAGAAAAGCGCCAGTTTGTCGCGGACAAGCTCACGCCCTTCCTTCAGGCGATAGATCAGGACATAGAGTCCGCGGAGTATCACGTTATCACTCATACTCCCTACGATCTGGAATATATCATCATCACATGGAAAGGCGGCAGCAGTAAGAGGGCATACGTCACCGGTGACAGCCTTGTCGCCCTCGCAAAGGACGTACTGAAGGTGATATCATGATAAGATACAAGATTAAGCTCGTCGCTTATGAGTGCGACGAAGAAAAAGGCACAGCCGCAGTTATCGTTGACGGTGAGCCGAAAATCAGCTTCGAGAACGCCATCGAGGGCTGGAACTACTTCACAGCCCGTGCATTACATCCTTTCGAGAAGTTCCTGCGGGACAAGCTTCAGGAGAACGGCTTCAACCGCTGGACAGGCGCTCGGAAGCTTGACTATACCGAGAGCGAGTTAAAAGCAGTAGATGATGTCGCCGAGGCAGCACGGAAGAGAGAACTGTACAAGATCTGAGAATTATGGGAAAAAAGATATTCTACGATGACGCCCTGAAGCTTGGAGGAGTGTCTCAGCCCGACAGCATATATGCCAAGCCGAACAACTACGGCTACAAGCTGAACGTCAATCACCCACAGATCTTGCCGCTCTACGAGCGATATAAGGAAAAGCTCGGAGAGAAGATCCTGTCAGATACTCAGAGGCTCACCTTTGAGACGATGATCTTCAAGGCTTTACAGAAAAAGAAAGAAAAAGAGGTAGAACAATGCGACTGATAGCATATATCCTGATAGCGATAGCATTTATCGCTATCATAGGAATGCCGATAGAAGCTCTTGCCGAGCACATTCGGAAGGGGAGCGCATATCGTGCGGCACGGAAGGAGATCAAAACGAACATCAGAGTCTGGGAAAGTATCGCAAAGAGCTGCGATCCGATCACAGACGCATACGATAAGGGCTACGCAATAGCCAGACTTGTGATATATCATCATGAGCTGGACGAGCTGACGGCCCGAAAAGAGTACTTGTGCAGTTGACTGCACGACCGATAAGGAGAAAACTATGGATAGAGAGCAATATTTCGGTGAGAAAATCGAAGGACGGGAGGAACAGGCTATCGCGTCAGCCGTAAGAGAAGCACTTGAAAGCTTCTGCGATCAGGAGCCTGAGTTCGAGCAGGCTATCGAGCAGAGCGGAAAGACCTTCCAGGAGTGCCTCAAGGAGGTAGTGAACGGCTGCGGAAGCTGCCTGTCCGACATCGAAGCATACCGCCGCGCCGTGAAGTTCTACTTCTCGACCGCGACAGTGAGCTTCCGTATGACTATCGACCTCAGCGGCGACAACGGCGCTGTGAAGCCTATCACGATGACAGGAACCAAGCCGGACACGCTGAGCATATCCCTCGACGATCTCCTGGACTTCTGAGGAGGCGAGAGTGTGGACAACTCATTTATCAGCACAGAAGACTACCGAGAGGAGATAGAAGACTTCTTTCCGAAGTTCGTGTTCTACCGCAGAGGATATCACACTCCTACCTGCGGTGGCTTCGGAGAATTCATAGACGGCGAGAAGGGGAAGGTCACGGACTGCTACTGCACAGCCTGCCACGAACGCTATGAGGACGGGATCCGCAAGCCTTCGGAGTACAAGCATAAGGAACTCGGTTATTGTGCCAACTGTGGGCACCTTGTTGAGTTCAGGCAGATGAACAGAGGGCGGCAGAGCTACTATGTGACAGGGAACTTCGCTATCTTCGAGGGTGCAGGAGATCTCATGCGGATCAAATGTATCAAGGCATACCAGCGCTTTTCGAGTGATATCTCCGAAATGGAGCCCGAGATCGGATGGTATACAGTCACTCAATATGAATTAAGGCCCGGACAAGCTATACAGTACAAGGCTGTATGGAACAAGGGGAAATATGAATGGAAAAGAAAGAAGACGGACTGCACCGAACCTAACTTCAATATCGGTGGCTTTGGATATGCCGACAGGAACTACACGCTCATCAATCAGGAAGCCGTCGATCACAGCTTCCTGAAATACCTTTTCAAGGGCGAGCACTACGACTATATCTATATCACATGGCTCTGCTGCTATGCGCAGCACCCTCAGCTCGAATACCTCCTGCACGGCGGCTTCGAGTATCTTGCGAGGAACTATGTCGAGGCCCGTGTCCCTGAGTACGGAAAGTTTGTCACAGCGCGGTACAACTGGCGCAGCAACGATCTCAAAAAAATGCTGCGTCTGGACAGACAGGAGATAAAGTTCCTTGCTAAGGAGCAAGGCAGATACTACGACAGCTATATCAAGTTCAGGCGTGACTTTTTCAAGGGCAGAAATACAGCTGAAACCTTGAAGTACTTCGAGAACTTCCACAGCTCGACAGAGTATATCCGAGAAGTCGAAGATATGACAGGTATCGCTCGCAAGAAGATCATGGACTATGCTCTGAGAAAGCAGAACTCACAAGGAACATACTTCTTTATCACTCTCTACAAGGACTATATTGAGCAGTGCATCGAGCTCGGGCGAGATATGAGTACCGATGTAGTAACAATGCCGAAGGATATGTTTGCAGCTCATGACAGAACAACAGAAATGCTTCGTACCATACGCAGCGAGAAGGCAAAAGTACAGCTTGCGGAGTCGGATGCACACCGCCGTGATCTTGAAGTCACGGATATGGAGCTCGGTCTGATCCTGAGGCTGCCGTATGATACGGAAGAAATAGTCGCAGAAGGTGAAAAGCTCTCTCACTGTGTCGGCGGATATGCAGACCGGCACGCAGCCGGGAAGCTGTCTATTCTGTTCCTGAGGACAGCAGGGCATCCCGGAACACCGTACTACACAATGGAGGTATCGAACGAACTCCAGATAGTGCAGTGCAGAGGGTATCGTAACAACAATGCCGGCAACCCGAAGCCGGAAGAGATCATCGAATTCGAGCGCCGCTACGAAGAATACCTCAAGAAAGTAAAGATTGACCGCAAGAAAGCGGCAGAAAAAGCCAAGAGGAAGAAAAGACAGCAGCAGAAAGCAAAGGTTGCTGCCTGATAAGATAAGGAGGAAACTATGGACCAGATTATCACAGCAGGAGCAGGGGAGAGCGCTCTCCCCGCCGCTGCAAGAGCAATACAGATCACGGAGCGCATCAGAGCTAACGGTAGGACCGCAGTCAACGCGGTCTGTGCCATCGGCGAGGATCTCCGCACAATGAAGATAGACGGACTATACACTGAGCTCGGATATGAGAGCTTTGAGGACTACGCCGAGAAGGAGTTCGACCTGAAGCGCCGTCAGGCTTATCAGTACATAAGCGTATATGAGAAGCTCGGAAAGGAGTTTGTGCAGTCAAATGCACAGCTCGGCATTACGAAGCTTGCACTCCTTGCTACCGCTAACCCTGAGGACCGTGCTGAGGTCATGGAGTCCGAGGATGTCGCCAAAATCACCACAAGGGAGCTTGAGGAGCTCCTCGACAAGTACAAGCAGCAGGGGGAACAGCTCTCCCTCCTCCAGGAGGAGAGCAAAGCAGAAACAGAAAAGCTTCAGGCGAAGCTTGCCGCAGAAGCTGCAAGGTCCGCCGAGCTCGAAGCCAAGCTTGACGAGCTCGAGGCGGAGCCGAAGGAAGTCACAGTCGCCACGAAAGAAGTTATCAAGGAAGTCCCCGACAAGAAGACCGAGAAAAAGCTCAAGGACGCAGAAAAGGAACTGAAGCAAAAGGAGGCCGAGCTTCAAAACGCAAGAGCTCTGAAGATTAAAGCGGAACATGAGAAGGCAGCTCTTGAAGCTAAGGTCGCAAAGCTACAGAAAGCAGCCGAGAAGCCGCCCGAGAATGCAGATAAGAGCAATTTCAAGGTGCTTCTCAGTACAGTATATCGCGATATGCTCGGGCTTGTGGAATTTATCAACGATACCGAGGATATAGCGGATCGCAAGCAGTATTTTAAAAAAGCGCTTGAAATACTCCACGTATGTGAGGATAGTATCAAGGAAAGAGTCGAGATACCCGCAGAGATACCGAAGCAGTCCCTGACGTCTCGCGGAGTAGTTGACATCGGTAGTATGAAGCCGATATCAAGCAGCAGCAACGCGGACTATGACGATGACTATGACGACGATGAGGAGGAAGACGATGAATGATTATGAAGTCGCCCCTCGCAAGCGTCAAAAGTGTGAAGTAAAGAAGATCCCCGGTCAGACGCTGGACTTCTGCCGCGACATTGCCGCAGCGAACTCCCTTGGCGTTAGCTATGGCGCATACATGGGAATGAAGCACGACAAAGAAGCACAGGACTACTATGAGAAGTTCGGCGTCCGAATGAAAAGGAGACGCTCGAAATGAAAATGAAGCTCAGGAAATGCTCCTGCGGCGGAACCGCCGAGATCGTAGGCGGTGAGCCTACGGAATTAGGAGCTAAGATGCTGCGCGAGTACGGTCTGACACCGTCTCGCACTTATAAAGCCGTGTGCAGTTCCTGCGGTAAGAGCACCGCGTCCTTTCCCTACGGTGACGAGGTAAAGGCGGACTGGAACCGCCTGAACCCTCTGCCGCTGAGAAAGTACGTCAGAGTTGTACGCTGCAAGGACTGCATACATCTCAATCGGCACGACTGCCCTATGGCATATATCGAGCATCAGACGCTGCAATTCGCAGCTATCACTCCCGATTTTTACTGTGCGAAAGGAGCAGATCATGAACCGCGATAATATCAACAAAATGTCACTGATAGACCTTTTATCGAAAATCTCAAAAGGAATAGACGAGTGCCTCTATCAGGTGCTCTCAGACTGTAAAGACGCGGAGAAGCGCTCGCGCTGCGAGAAAATGCACTCATGCTATGACTGCTTATCCGCATGGCTGAACGAAGGAGGCAAGATTATGTTCATAGGTGACAAATGGTATACAGAGCCTGAGATCAAGGCGTATATCACGGAACTGAAAAAGAAGCTCTCGGAAGATACTTACTCACAGGAACTCGAAGCCAGGGTGAAGCTGCTCCAGGAGTTCCTACAGTGCGTCAGGTCATACTTCGGAACTACCTGCGGCTGGGTGGACCTCTTCGAGGAAGACGCCAAGAAGCTTCTTGAAGGGGAGTGATGACATGACACAGCACGAACTGAAAATACTCCCTGAGTACTTCGTTGCGGTAGCCAATGGCACCAAGACCTTTGAAGTCCGTAAGGACGACCGTCCTTTTGAAGTGGGAGATATTCTTTGTCTCCATGAAATCAACTGTGGGGTGCTGACTGGCCGCACAATAAAAGCTGAAGTGACCTATGTTCTCCGACACCCTGATTACTGTAAAGAAGGATATTGCATACTCAGCATCAAGGTAGCTCAGCAGCTTGTGATTGAGAATATATTGGCAAAAAGCAAGAAAGAGTTAGGAGGAGTCGAGCATGAGACATGAGGAAACTCCACTTAGTATAGGATTAGTCATTCTTATAGTGCTCATAGGAATATTCGTTAAAAGCTGTTGGAGCGGTTCGGTGGCTGACAGTGATATTCACTCGCACAAATATATCGTAGTCGCAGGAAAGTACTACCCTACAGAGGATATAGATTACATCGATACCGACGTAGTATTCCACGATAAGAACGTCATTACCATTCATTTCAAAGATGGGGTGACTTACCAAACACAAGAGGGTCAGTATGTGTTTACCGAGGTAAAACCTGAGGACACGCAAAGGAGAAAATCATGAAAGAACCATGGGATTTGATCCAAATAGCATTTGAAGGGCTGGCTTGCTCTCAGCTCCCCTGCACTTATGCACTTTTTCTTGAGTGCTGTGAGGACGAGAAGCAGGAGATAGCTTCCCTTGTATGTTGTACTATGTTCAACATATCCCGAGACATGATCCTGAAAGGAGAATATTAATGCCGAATACAAAAATGAAACGCTGTCGCTGTGGAAGCCTTGCCGAGCGACACAAGACTGCCAACGGCGGCTGGATAGTGTACTGCCCCGATTGCAGTATGGCATTCGGAGTCAAACTCGATGTAGCGGGTACATTTGATCCTGAGCGTATCAGCGGTGAGTTTGAAACCGCGGAGCAGGCTGCTATTGCATGGAACGAATGGGTAGGAGGCGAAGACGATTGATAGTCGGTATAGTTATCGCGATAATCACAATATCAGTAGCGCTCCTTATTGCATACTGTGCAGATAACAAGGGCTATGTCTCAGACGAGGAGTGGGAGCGCTCCCGTCAGAAGACGGACGAGCCCGACGAGGAGGTGAGAAAATGAAGCCTTGCTTTTACTGCGGAGGCAGAAAAGTCAAATACCAGCGTGACGCCGAGCTGAGAGTGACGGTGAAGTGCGAGAAGTGCGGCTCAGAGGTCAGTACTCCGTACATGACTGAGGACTCAGCTCGCGGCTACTGGAACATGAAGCAGGCGAGCCTTGAGCACGCTGCTAAAAGATCAAGGGAAGCGGCTGCCAGCTGAGCAGCCGCATACCTATACTTATTATATAGTGGAAAAGCAAGCGCCTGATGCTGGCGTATATGAGCTTGTAATCTATCTTATAATTACGACCACCGAGAGGAGCGGAGGAAAATGAGAAGTTGGTATAGAGAGACCCGATACGAGTGTGGCGACTACATGGAGGTAAATATATACCCCGTGTATACAAAGGCACCTTGCAGGAGAAAGAAGGCAAAGCCTACCTCGGAGACTCAGCAGAAGCTCAATGATATCTATGCAGAGAGCAAGCTGATCAGGATAGCGAATGCTAACTTCACGGATCACGATCTGAAAGTCGAGCTCACTTACTCGAAGGAGCATCTTCCTCAGACTGATGAAGAGGCAGCTCGTGAGCTGAGGAACTTCCTGCGCAGGGTGAAGAGATACCGAGAGCGGAAAGGGCTCTCGGAGCTGAAGTACATAGCAGTCACCGAGAAGGGCTCCCGATCAGGCAGATATCATCATCACCTGATCATGAGCGGAGAGATATCTGTCTTTGATCTTGTACAGCTCTGGGGACTCGGCATTGTCGGAACCGATATCCTGATCTTCGACGAGAACGGGATAGCATCCCTCACTCGCTATATGCTCAAGCAGGCTCGTGAGTTCGCAGGTAAGAAAAAGTATACCCGCTCTCGAAACCTGATAGATCCTCCACCGAAGCAGAGAGACAACCGCTTCAGCAAGCGGAAGATCGTCGAGCTTGCCAAGGACACGGAGAACCGTGCCGAGTTTGAGAAGCTCTACGAGGGCTATCATCTCTCTCAGGCTCAGGTGGTATATAACGACACGAACGGCGGCGTTTACATCTACGCCCGCTACTACAAGAAAGGAGCTGCATGGTGCAACAGAAAGAAGAAAGCGAGCAGACCTTCCTCTTCCGCTGGGCGGCCTTCGCCGAAGGACAATACCCAGAGCTCTCACTGATGTATCATATCCCTAACGAGGGCAAGAGGAGCAAGGCAACAGGAGGACGGCTGAAAGCACAGGGACTCAAGCCCGGCGTTCCTGATGTCTGCCTTCCGACAGCACACGGCGGATATATCGGCTTGTATATCGAGATGAAAGTCAAGCCGAACCGCCCGACCGAAAATCAAAAGAACTGGCTGCGGGCCCTGCGAGCTGCGGGACACCTGACAGCCGTAGCCTATGACTGGGAGGAAGCAAAGAACCTCATCGAGGATTATCTGAAGCTTTCTCCAACGATACCGAAAGGAGAAAGCAATGAAGCTAAGTAAACTATTCTCGCTCATGAAGCAGCACAAGTCCGTGCAGATCAGGCAGGGGCGAGCTGCTCAGTGGGTAGGAGACTCCAGCAGCCTCTATCCGATCTACAACCTTCCGCATCTGTATGAGTCGGCTATTCAGGAGCTGCTCGGCGTAAGTGATGATGCTTGGGACAAGTTCAAGTACGAGGAATATGAGACGATGAAATATAGCGAGGAGGACAACATCGACGGAATGTACCAGCTCGACAGATTGAAAATCACAATATGCTGGAGTGGTAAGGAGCTTATACCACTTGTCGGTGGAGGCAGAATATTCTTTATACAGGCTAAGTATCTCAAGCCCTTCGATGATATCGGTCTGCTGTCATTCTGGTATCGTGAGGAGCCGCTCCGTGATGGAGTGATAGGAGTCAACGAGGGTATGTGCCTCGCAGGTCTTGTGATGCCGATAGTAGTTGATGATCGCGTATTTACCGAGACACTCTACCGCATCTACGATCTCACAAAGCGTCAGGCAGGCGAGGACAATGCAGCTCTGTAAGTGTTGGGAAAGCGAGGAGGGAGTATGCTATGGCACTCCCGAGCGGGATATCTGTAACTGTGGTGGCGATGAAAGCCACTGCGATTTTTACGAGCACGTCCGAAAAAGAGTAACAGGAAAGGAGACCAAGTATATGACACCCGAAGATTACCTCATGCAGATCAAGGACATCAGTCTGCGCATCAAGTCCCTGGAAGGGGAGCTCCACGACGCTGAAGCCGAAGAAGATACCGAGTACGCAGAGGAGCTCAGTGCAAGGATAAGTGCAGACATCGCACGATACAAGGAGCTGAGACTCAGGATCAGAGACGAGATACAGCAGATAGGAGACAATCGCCTGAGCTGTCTACTCACAGAGTACTATGTCCGCGGCAAGACATGGGAAATGGTTGCGGAAGCTCTCGGCGTGAAATCAACGAAAAATGTCCGTGAAGGGCTTCACGCCAAGGCGCTGAAGCTGTTTGCAGCGACTTTTCCGAAATATTTTCTGATATAATACCCCTGTTTACCTCTTTTCACCTTGAATAGCTTTGCAAAATGTAGTACAGTAAAACTAAGAAAGGCAGGCGGATCCATCGTAGGGCCACCTTACCGGGCGTTTCCTTTACGGTATGCGGAGACGCTCGGCAGCCTCCGCCTACTTTCGCTCCTTATCGGAATTTATCATCCCCTTTGCGGACGCAGCAGCGCCCGCATCTGGCAGAGTGGAGAAGCAGCTATCTCGCAAGGCTCATAACCTTGAAATCGCTGGTGCAATTCCAGCCTCTGCAACCAGGGCGGCAGTAAGCCCGATAACCTTATCAACAGCCGCTTCGGCGGCTATGCAGGCGGCGGTACCAACGCAGGGTGGACACCTGCGTGGAGAGGTCGGCACTCTCAGCTTGCACCAGTGCGAAAGCACCACCTTTTCAAAGATTTTTTTCAGAGGCAGAGAGCCCGAGTTGTCGCTCGGGCTGATATGCACACAAAGCTATGCTATCAAAGATATGCTCACGTTGTGGCAGGAAGCTCCAATACGGAGAGACTTGCAGCTGCTACAAGCGAGACAAAGTCAATCCTCTCGGAGCTTATAATGCCGAGATAAAAAAATTCTATCTCACAGCAGACTGGGAAAAAGCAAGAAACAAGTGCATTTCATCTTGTTTTGGGCTGGATTTGATAAGCCTTTTCTGTGAGAAAAAAATCGAATATGGATTTACGGTACATCACATTGTACCGCTGATAAACGACTACCGACTGCGATTACAGCAAAGTAATCTGATATATCTTACCGAGGCTCACCACAGAGCCGTCCATCGCCTATATGAGGCGGAATATCAGGAGACTGTCGAGGCGTTGAAAACATTTTCCAAACTTGCCCGGGAGGCGCTCGCTACCCCGGGGGGTATGTTGAAAACTTTCGACCTTCTCAAAATGAACCGCTGCGGTAGTTTTCTTTTTGCAAAATTGTAAATAAAAAATTTTTCTAAGCCTGTGCAGTCAACTGCACAGCAGAAAGTGAGGAGAGAATGGGAAGAACCCGCTTGCCGCTCTCCGAACAGAAGGGTGATCTCACCAAGGAGCGAAGAGCAAGACTTGAAGCGGAGCAGGACCTTGTCCGCACGCCTAAGAAGTATATCCTCAAGGCTCCGGCCTGGCTCAGCAAGAGAGCCCGCAAGGAGTATCGCCGACTGATCGAGAGTATGGCGGAGATGGATATGCTCGGCGATCTTGACGCCAACAATCTGGCGGCTTACTGCAACGCCTGGGACAAGTACCTCCAGGCTGAGGAGGAGATTAAAGAAAAGGGGCTGCTCATAGAGTCTCCGAAAAATCCCAAGTCGCCGTATCAAGCTAACCCCGCTATCCAGATACAGATCAAGCACGCGAAGGAGATGCGCGAGTTCGGCAGGCAGTGTGGCCTATCAATTGACAGCCGCTTGAAGTTCGCAGCGGCGAAGCTGCCGGAGATAGAGGCAGACATCACCGAGGAGTTCGGCGATATCTGATGACGATCAGGCAGGAGCTGGAACGATACGCGGCAGAGTGCATAGACGGCAGACGGGTAAGCTGCCGGAAGCACCGATGGGCTTGCCAGCGCTTCCTGGCAGATCTTGAAAAGCTTGATACTGACAACAATTATCCGTACTACTGGGACGAGGAGCAGGCGAGGGCTATCGTCAAGTGGTTCCATTACCTCCGCCACTCGAAGGGAGTCCTCGCCGGTAAGAGCATCGAGCTCATTACCCCGCAGCGCTTCACCCTCTGCCAGCTCTACGGCTGGCGGAGAAAATCTGACGACCTCCGAAGGTTCACCAAGTACTTCAAAGAGGTAGCCAGGAAGAATGCTAAGTCTCAGGAGCTCGGCGGTGTCGCCCTCTATGAGATGTCCTGCGGAAGCACCAGGAACGAAGAGCACTATGAGGGCTACTGTGCAGGTACCAAGAGAGAACAGTCCAAGATCATAGTTGACGAGTGCAAGCTGATGCTCAAGAGGAGCCCGCTTGCACGAAAATTTAACTGCACGGCAAATAGAGTCGTGCATCGGAAGACAGGCTCCTTTATCGTCGCTCTCAGTAAGCAGGATGGACAGAACGGAGACGGTACGAACCCCGCCTTTTTGATCCTGGACGAGTACCACCAGCACACGACAACAGAGTTCTACGACCTCGGCCTCGGATCAAATACCAAGGAACCGCTGCTGCTTATCATTACCACTGCCGGCAGAGACCTCAATTGTCCTTGCTATCAGCAGGAGTATATGTATTGCAGTGACGTTCTGGATCCTGACAAGCCCGATATTGTCAACGACGAGTATCTCATAGATATCTTTGAGGCAGACACGGACATCGAGCTGAGCGATGAGACATACGACAAGCTCGTGGAGATGGCAAACCCGGTCCGTGCATCGTATGCGGCAGGCCGTAAGCTCATGCACGACGACTACGTTATCGCGAAGGAAGTTCCCGAAAAGCTCATATCCTTCCTCACCAAGGTGCTGAACGTCTGGGTGCAGGCAAGGAATAACGGCTATATGGACATGGCAAAGTGGAACCGCTGCAAGGTCAGCGAGCTTCCCGTCGATATCAGAGGACTTCCGGTATACGTCGGCTTCGATATGTCCGCGAAAATAGACCTCACTTCGGTGAGCTTCATCATTCCCTACAAGGACGCAGACGGCACCGTCAAGTATATCCTGTTCTCGCACTCCTTTATCCCGAACCGCGAGAAGCTCATGGAGAGATGCCGCGTTGACAAGATGCCTTATGACGCATGGGAGCGCAACGGCTGGCTGACTGTCACAAATACCGAGATTGTCGATCAGAACGCCGTCATGAACTATGTTCGCGGCTTCTGTAGCTCTCAGGACCTTGTGATACAGTCTTTGTGCTTCGACCCCGCGAACGCAAGCAAGCTCATGCTTGAGCTTAGCGACGAAGGCTACGATGTAGTGGAAGTATATCAGTCGCATAAGTCTCTCAACGAGAGCACCGCAGGTTTCCGCGAACAGGTGTACAGTCAGAACGTGGTATTTATCAACAATCCGCTGTTGAACTACGCAATAGGAAACGCTGTTATTCGCAAGAATAATGGCCTTATAAAGATAGACAAGGACGCAACGAAGCGCCGAGTAGACCCGGTAGACGCTACTCTCTGCGCGTTCAAGCTCGCCTTATATCATGTATTCGTCACTGCTCCCGTAGACGTGGACAAGTGGCTGGAAAGTGAAAGCTGGTGATAAGATGTCGCTGTTCAAGCGCAGAAAAAAGATAGCCGACGAAGTGGAGAACACCACGGAGCAGGCAACAGAGGAAACGACTGCCGACACGGAGCAGGCAACAGAGGAAACGACTGCCGACACGGAGCAGGAACAGCCTGCGGGCGTTGTGACGATCCAGCAGTTGAACGAGTTCTTCGACAGACAGGGCTTTTCAAGCGCTCTGGCGAAGAACAACCTCAACGCTGCGACATACTACGCTTGTATGCTGATCCGATGCAACGCCCTCGCGAAGGTTCCCTTCAAGGTATACGAGAGAGACGGCGACGGCGCCAAGGAGTCGGATCACTACCTCAACAAGCTCCTGAAGCTTCGACCGAACAGGTTCATGACGGCCCACGACTTTTTCTGGGCGTCAGAATTCCAGAGGCTGAGCACAGGAAATACGTTCTGGGTATACAGCTTCCGACGCGGCAAGATTGAGGAGGTATATCTCCTCGATAGCAACTATGTAGAGATCATAGTCGATAATGCGGGCATACTCAGCTCGCCGAACTCGGTGTACTACCTGTACACTGACCCGCGAAGTTCGCGGCAGGTGATATACACGTCCGACAGGATAGTGCATCACAAGTACTTCTCGACTGACGGCATCAAGGGCAATTCGATACAGAAGTATCTTGTCGATGTTCTCAGTCAGGAGAAGTACGCACAGCAGGTCGTGAATGAGAAGTACAGTCACGGCTTGCAGGACCCTATCATCGTCACTTTTACGGGCGACCTTGACAAGACCCGTGCGGCTCAGATCAAGAAGAAATTTGCTAACCTCGGCGGCGCTCAGAACGCCGGTACAGTTATACCGATACCGACAGACTTCGGTGTGCAGCAGCTTGAGACCAAGCTTGTGAACTCACAGTTTTTCGAGCTCAACGGGCTCACTACTCGACACATCGCGAACGCCTTCGGTGTCAAGAGCTTCCAGCTCAATGACATGGAAAAGAGTACATACAGCAACATCGAGCAGCAGAACAGAGCGTTCTACAGTGACACGATGCAGAACGTCCTCACTGCTTATGAGCAGGAGGCGACGTTCAAGCTCCTGAGTTCCGAGGATCAGGAAACGAAGTTCATTCAGGCGAATGCAGACGTTTATCTGCGAGCTGATATCGAGGCTCGCTACAAGGCATACCAGACAGGCATCACGGGCGGCTTCTTGCAGATTGCAGAGGCCCGAAAGCGTGAAAATCTGCCGTTCATACCGGGCACCGATAAGCTTATCATCGGCAACGGCGCAGCCATTCCGCTGGATATGCTCGGTTCGCAGTACGATAAAGGGGGCAACAAGTAAATGGAATATGCTGACACAATAGAGATCACCTTCAAGAGCGGCGAGACCATTGCCTATAAAGAAGGGGAATGGGATGACTACGCTTACGACGGCAAGGCTGTTATCGTCAAGCAGAAGGGTGCATGGATCGGAATATATAACTTCGACCATGTTTTCAGCGTCGAGCTGAAGAACAACAAAGCCGTAGACTATGTGCCACTATAAGGAGGTGAGAAAAACGAAAAAGTACCAGTTCACTCAGAAAGACAAGACAGGCACAGTCAAGGACTGTGGCTATATGATCTATGACAGTGCAGACGATGAGAGCGCAGAGCTCCGCTTCTACGGTGACATCTGCTCAGCTACATGGATCAGCAAGTGGTTCGAGGAGGACAAGTGCCCTCAGGACGTCGCCGATTTTCTCGCCGAGCTTACTACCGAGGGTGGCGGACACAAGAAGCTTGATGTGTATGTCAACAGCGGAGGCGGTGACGTCTTCGGCGGTCTGGCTATATACAGCATACTGGCGAGATACCCCGGCGAGAAGATAGCACACATTGACGGTATCGCCGCGAGCATCGCGGGAATAATCCCGTTTGCTTGCGACAAGGTCGTAGCTCCTAAGTACGCTCAGCTCATGCTCCACAAGCCATGGAGCGGATGCTGGGGCAATGCTAACGACTTCAAGAAGGCGATCGAGGCACTCAATGCCTGTGAGCAGTCCATCATCAACGTATACAAGGAGCACGCGATCAACGGCACCACTGAGGAGAAGATCAAGAGCATGATTGACCGCGAGACGTGGTTGACCGCGGAGCAGGCGGCAGAATACTTTGCAATCGAGCTCCTCGACACAGAGCCCGTCGCTGCCTGTGTATCAGACAGCTACAAGCGATACATGAACACTCCCGAAGCTCTCCTGAATATCAGTGAGAGCACTCAGCAGCCCGAGCCTCCTATCCCTCAGGAAGGTGAGGATATCAACAATCGCAAGAGAAAGCTACAGATGTCACTCGATGTCCTGAAGCTCCTCAAATAAAACATAAAGAAAGAAGGAAAACGATTATGTCGAAAATCGAAGAGATGCAGGCAAAGCTTGCAGTAATCATCAACACAGCTCAGGACTATCTCGACAAGGACGATCTTGAGAACGCTGACAAGATGCAGAAGCAGGCGCAGGAGCTTGCTGACAAGATCGAGAAGCAGAAGGCTCTTGATAAGCTCTCAGCGGGTATCGAGGTGCCTCAGGCATCTCAGGCAACCGAAGGCACTAAGGACGCTACTAAGACAAAGGAAAACGCTTCCTTTATCCGTGCAGCCCTCAAGAAGTTCTCGGGAACAAAGCTTACAGAAGCAGAAGATGCTCTGCTCCTTCCATCGGTAACATATCCTAACGGTGAGCACGGTGAGGGTTATATCCTTCCTCAGGATATTCGCACCAAGATCAAGGAGAAGCTCCGCCAGTTCAGAAGCCTCAGAGAGGTATGTGGCTATCTGAAGACAACTGCTCTCACAGGCAGCTATCCTTCAGACGATGATGAAACAGAAGGCCTTATCGACTTCACAGACGGTACAGACGGCACATATGCGACCGATCCTACATTCACCCCCGTGAGCTGGTCACTGAAAGAAAAAGGCGCATTCATCAAGATTTCAAACACACTGCTCTCACTCACAGATAATGATCTCATCAACTACATCGTAAAGAGATTTGCCAAGAAAGCAGTTATCACGGAGAATGCTATGGCGAAGGCCAAGCTCGAAGCAAATAAGACCGCGAAGACACTCAGCGGCTGGGAAGCACTTAAAGAGTCCATAAACGTGGATCTCGACCCTGATGTGCTTTACAACACAAAAATCATAACAAATCAGGACGGCTTCAACGCACTTGACAAGGCTATTGACCTTAACGGCAGAGCCGTACTCCAGCCCGATCCAACACAGCCCACGAAAAGGCTCTTTATGGGATACCCCGTAGAAGTATACTCAAATGCTATGCTTCCAAGCGACTCAACTAACAATGTCGCCCCCATTTACTACGGTAATATCGAGGAAGGTGTACAGTTCGTCGACCTCGACAATATCTCATTCGCATCCTCAAAGGAAGCAGGCTTCATGAGCAACACAACAATCTGCCGCCTCATAGAGTGGGTGGATGTTGTTCAGGCTGACGCCTCCGACAAGTGCTACTGCTTCGGCAAGCTCGCACTGGGGGAATAACGAGCGAGAGTTCTGAGACCCTTGCCGCCGCTGATACCAACAGCGACGGTGAGCTGTCGCAGGAAGAGCTCGAAGCTCTGACAGTAGATCAGCTCAGAGCTCTCGCTGAAGAACTTGAAATCACACTTACAGCAACAAAGAAAGCTGACATCATCGCCGAGATACTCGCGGCGCAGGACTAAGCTCTAACTCGTCGGAAAGGAGGACCTCATGGAGCTATCACTTATAAAGCAGTTTTTAAAGGTCGACTTTGACGACGACGATAATATCATCGGGCTGATGGCAGATGTCGCTACCGACTACATCAACGCAGCAGTCGGCTCTTGCAATTACGAGGATGCGAGGGTAAGGCTCCTCGCCCTCGTAATTATCACAGAGCTCTACGAAAAGCGCAGCTACTCCGTGGAGAAAGCAGGCGTTAAAGCACAGTACACGATAAGATCTATCATAGCGCAGCTGCAAGCGGAGCAGGAGATGACCGACGATGATGATTGAAACAGATGTAGGGCGCCTGAATAAGCGTATCACGATACAGCAGGCAAGCTCGGAGGAGCAGTTCGACACGATCGGAAATCAGCTTCCCGGCTGGACTGACTATCACTCATGCTGGGCCGCGGTAACAGGAGACTCCGACAAGGAGAGCTACACCGCCAAGGAGCCCCGTGATAAGGCAGTCAAGAGCTTCAAAGTCCGCTATTGTGGCAAGCTTGAAGACATGACAACAGACAGCTACCGCATCAAGTACAGAGGGCACTATTACAACATAGTAAGCATCGACAACCTCGTCGAAGCTGACTCTTTGCTTATCATCAAAGCTCAGAGGGAGAAAGATCATGAATGAGATCATTACTCCCGACGAGTTCGTCGAGGCTCTCGCTGAGGCAACCAGAACCATGACCGAGGAGGTCGTGGAAGAGATGGAAAACGGGCTCGTCGATATTGCTAATAATGCGGTCGAGGAGCTCAAGCGTCTCTCTCCCGTCTATAAGGGGAGCAGCAAGAAGCTGAAAAAAGGTGACTACCGCAAGAAGTGGAAATGTATCATCGAGAAAGAGCGTGGCGTCACGCGAGTGACGATCTATAATGTGAAAGGCGGTCTCACGCATCTGCTTGAGAACGGTCACGTCGTAAAGAACGGCACTAAGAGAGTGGTCGGAAATGCCGACCCTATACCGCATATCTCGATAGTCAATGAGCACGCTGAAAAAGAACTTGACAAGCTGATGGAGGGGCTGTAATGGAACTGAAAGAGATCCGCGACAGACTCTTGTCGCTTGGCTTACCGGTAGCATATCTGAGATTTAAGAAAGCTCAGAAGCTGCCGTACATCGTATTTTACGAGTCAGGCACCGAAATAACAGGTGCCGACAATTTCAACCTTTATCGTGATGTTGAAATCACGATAGAGCTTTACACAGAGGACAAGGATCCTCAGCTGGAGTACCGTCTGGAAAATCTCTTCCGCGAGGTAGAGATCGACAAGGAAGGCGATACAGCACTCGAGGACGAGGAAACGCTGCTTACAGTATTCTCGTTCCGCACAATACAGTACATAGAGGAGGAAAATAGCAATGCCTGATAACGCTACATACAGACAGGAGAAAGACCGTATCGCTCTTGGTTCGGTGGATGTATATGTCACAGAGTGGACCGGTACAGCAATATCGGATATTCCCGAAGATGCTACCCTTGAGGTAGACGCTAACCTTATCGGACGCACCAAGGACGGTGCAGAGTTCGAGTATCAGACCAACTATTTCTCGGTCAAGAGCGATGACGGCAAAGCGTCGCGCAATGAGATGACCGACGACAACGGATATATGAGCTATGGTATGATCACCTGGAACGGTGATACAATCTCGAAGCTCATTGAGACAGCATCGGCAACAGTCTCAGGAACAGGAGCAACAGCAAAGCGCCGCACCTTAATCGGCGGAGTTGCTAACGCTAACGGAAAGACATATCTTTTCCGTGCGGTACACAAGGACAAGGTCAAGGGCGATGTACGCTACACGATGATCGGTAAGAATATCAACGGCTTCGCAGCATCATATCGTCCCGGTCAGCCTACAACGATCACTCCGAGAATACAGGCAGAACCGTTCAGTGACGGCCATCTGCTCGTTATCGACGAGGCAAACGTGGACGCAGGAGCATGATATGAGGTACGAGGTACTTGAGTACTTCGAGGACAAGCAGGATAATCGCCGCAAGTATTTCCCTGGCGACGCTTATCCGCGCAGAGGGCTCAAGCCCACGGCAGAGCGTCTCGAAGAGCTCTCCACTGATAAAAATTGCCGTGGAGTGCCCCTCATCAGAGAGGAGCAGAAAGAAGATAAAGAGGCTCAGACCGAAGCTGAGTCATAGTATAAGGCGAGCTTCGGCTCGCCTTTTTTTATAAATGGAGGAAAAAATGCAGGCTTTTCAGTTCAGATTGGGGGCGCAGGTCCTGACGATAGGAGTACCGACCGTCAGAGAGTGCGACGGGCTTTTCAGCCCAATAAACAGCTATGAGAAAATCGACGCCGCTGAGAAATACCTCTCTCGGAATATCGAGGGGATAACAGTGCGAGACAAGCTCTCGGCACTGGATATAATTGCACTCGAAGTCAGGCTCGGCGCCTGGCTTGCTCAGATCAAAGATACTCCTGCATACAAAGCTCCACCTGTGCAGTCAACTGCACAGACTGTACTCCCGTATGACTGCACCACAACACACATCAAGGCAGTAGCAGAGTATGCCCGCATGAGCTTCCCGGAGGTCTGGGAACTGCCTATCACGGACTTCTGGAAGCTTTTCCGTGATGCAATCATATGGAACTACAGCCGTACCGCAGAAGGCATCGACCAACTGGAGCACGCCAAAGCTATATCAGCAATCGAGCCGGACCGTGAGAAGCTCGGCAGCAGTCCCGCCATAGCAAGGAGGCGAAAGAATGGCGAGTAAGAAAATCAAGGGTATCACAATACAGTATGAGGGCGATACCGTCAAGCTGGAAAAAGCCCTCGCGAATGTAGAGAGCGGTGGACGAAAGGCGAAAGCCGAGATGTCCGAAGTCAATCGAGCCCTCAAAGAAGCACCTGACTCCGCTGTACTCTGGCAGCAGAAACAGGAGCTGCTCAACAAGACACTCGAAAGCTCTAAGGATAAGCTCAAGCTCCTCGAAGACGCACAGGAAGAAATTCAAAGGCAGTTTGACAACAAGTCAATCGGCGAAGATCAGTACCGTGCATTTGAGCGTGAACTTGAAAGAGCCAGAGCTGAGACAGAGAAGCTCGGCGCCGAGGCTGAGGACGCAGGAAAGCACGTCGAGGAGCTGAGCGGAGAAGCAGGAAAAGCTTCAGGCAATCTCGATAAGATGGGGAATACCGCTGAAGGCTCTGCCGAGGGCTTCACGGTCCTCAAGGGAGCAGTTGCACAGCTCGCAGCAGACGGCTTTGAGAAGCTCATGTCCTCCGCGAAGGAGGCGTGGGAAGAAATAGATGAAGGCTATGATACCATCATCAAGAAAACAGGAGCCACAGGGCAGAGTCTTGAAGAACTCCAGAGCGTTGCTGATAGCGTTTTCGGTGCCCTGCCTGTCGAGATGTCAGATACTGGTGCCGCCGTAGGCGAAATCAATACACGTTTCGCAGCAACAGGTGACGAGTTCGAAAGCCTGGCAGAGTACTTCCTGAAGTATGCCGAAGTGAATGATACTCAGGTTGCAGGCAGTGTCCGCAACGTCTCGGGCATCATGAAGGCATTTCAGGAGGACACCAAGAATACCGGCAGAGTTCTTGACACTCTGACCGACGTAGGGCAGAGGACAGGAAAGGACCTCAACAGCCTTGAGTCAGAGCTCCTCAGCAACTCCGCAACCTTTAAGGAGCTGGGACTTGATATCAGGCAGTCCGCGGAACTCCTCGGACAGTTTGAGGCAAACGGCATCGACACATCAACGGCAATCAAGGGCTTGCAGAAAGCACAGCAGGAAGCGACAGCCGACGGAAAGACGATGACAGAAGCCCTCGGCGAGACCATCGAGCGCATCAAGGGAGCTAAGGACGAGACAGACGCTCTCCAGATAGCGACGGACCTCTTCGGTAAGAAGGGCGCCGCTGCTATGACTCAGGCTATCAGAGAGCAGCGCTTCAGCCTCGATGACCTCACCGCAGGCTATGACGATATGCGCGATGTAGTATCCGATACTTTCGAGGCTACTCAGGACGCTCCCGACAAGGCCAAGGTCGCACTGAACAACCTCAAGCTTGAGCTTGCACAGCTCGGCGAGGCGGTTCTGCCGAAGGTGGAAAAGATCGTCAGCAAAGGCGTTGACGACCTCCCGAAGATCATCAAGTTCGGCGAGGAAATGCTCCCGCTTATCAAGGGAGTAGGCGCTGCATATGCCTCATGGAAGATAGCCAGCACTGCGCTCAAGGGTGCAGAAGCTGTCAAGGGACTCGCCACGGCTATGAAGACAGCCGACGGAGCGCAGAAGCTCCTCAACAGCTCTATGCTTGCAAATCCCGCCGTAGCAGTCACAGCAGCAATTGTCGGTCTTACCGTCGCAATAGGTGCTCTTATCGTCGCTCAGAAAGAGGAGACGGATATATCTGCCGAAGTCGCTGAGCAGTTCCGAGCGGAGCAGGAAGCCGCAGACGCTGCCCGCGAAGAGATTAAAAAGATGAAGGACGACTTTAACGATCGAGCACGCGATATCGAGAACGAGTCCAAGCGCACCGAAGACCTCTGGAAAGAACTTGACAGCCTCGCAGATGCCTCGGGCAAAGTCAAGGATGCCGACAAGAAACGAGCTGAGTATATCCTCGGCGAGCTCAACAGTGCTCTCGGCACCGAGTACACCATGACCGGCAATCAGATTGAGAACTACAAGACGCTTGCGTCAGAGATTGACAAGGTGATCGAAAAGAAAAAGGCGCAGGCACTTGTCGATCAGTACATGGCGATGAACTCGGCAATGATGCGGCAGAACGCAGAAGCTCAGGCGAACTATGAAAAGTACAACAGCCAGTATTCCACCGCAAGAGCTGAGATGAGCACAGCGGAACAGCAGTATCGGGCTCTTGCAGGTGACGATATCTCCGCTGAGGACTATCTGAGGCAGTATAAGGCTTCCCGAGCGTTTGGCAAAAGCAACGATGAGGCATGGGGAAGTGACGAAGTCGCCGCTGCTGCACAGGCATATCTCAATGCTAAGCAGGCAACGATTGAAGCTGGAGACCTCCGGCAGAATGCAAAGCAGGCATTCGACAGCACCATCGACTATATGCACCGCCTTGATGACGCAGAAAAAGCCTTTGCAGAGGAGAGGTACGACGATGTCAAGGATATCCTTTACACCGAGAAAAACGCGAATAAGGAAATCCTCGAAGATACGAAGAGCAGCCTTGACGAAAGAAAAGAAGCATACAAGGCAAGCCTCGAAAAGATATACTCGGACATAGAGCTCTACTCTAAGAACTGGCGGCAGAAAGAAGCTGACGCCATCATGCAGGAGATGGGCGAAGTTGTTAACTCTGCAAGGCTTGCGGGCCTTGATGCAAACGAAGCCTTTGACGAGACTTTCCGCGAGAATGTGCAAAAAATGCTCGATGACGGCTTTGACATAACTGAGCTTGCCAAGTGGGCGAAGGAGGCGGGTCTCGACGTCGGAGACGTTTTTCAAGAAGACTACACGAAGATAGTTCAGGATCAGCTTGACAAAGGCTATAACATATCGGAACTCCTTCTCTGGGGTATTGCGAGCGGTGAAAACGTCGGCGGGCTGTTCACAGACGAGTTCACGAAAAAGTATCAGTCGCAGCTCGACAGCGGCTTTGACGTTCAGGGACTCCTTCAGTGGGCGACAGAAAAGGGATATGAGCTCGGCGACGTTTTCGGAAGCAATTTTTCGTCAAGGTATCAATCATACCTCAACGATATGCTTTATGCTAACAACGACCTCATCAATGAGCACAGTATCAACAGTCAGGCGGATTATGAATACTGGAAAAGTCAGGGCTATGACTTTCACGCCACAGGCGGCACCATAGGCATAGGACAGCAGGGTATTGTCGCAGAGGCAGGCCCCGAGCTCTTGCAGGTGATGAACGGCGGTATCAAGATAACCCCTCTGAGCCGCACGGCAACAAACACCCCCGTCGGAGCAGGCAGCGGCACCACTATCAACAACTACAACAACACCGTCTACGCGACGGTGAGAGGCAAATACGACGTATACGGCATGGCTGAGGACATGGCAACAGCCGAGCGCCGTATCGAGCAGGGAAAAGGCAGGTGATAGCATGAGCACATTTATTTTTAACGGCATCAGCTCCGACACTCTGGGACTGATAATCACAACTCCGATGATCCGCCCTACATGGCAGCCCGAAAGGGATTTTACGGCTATACCGGGCAGACCTCAGCAGTCATCATACGAAAAACAATGGTACCCCAATGCTGAGCTGACAGCATACGCAGTTATCACAGATGCAAGTGCTGAGAAGCTGCATGATATATATGCCAAACTTCGCGGCTACGGAGTGCTGAGTATATCGACAGCACCAGACGAGATACTCTACGCATTCGCACACCTGCCCGTCCCCGAGGCTAAGGCTCTGCTCATGGCGGAACTGCCTATTGTATTCGAGTGTGAGCCTTTTGCCTACGCAGCGGCGGAAAAGGCTGTTGATATCACGGAGACAAATCCGTATAAGCGCGTAGACGTCGAGGGCACTGTTTTTTGCGATCCTATGATAGAGTTCGTGCCGTCACAGGCGAGCACTGATATCAACTGCAACGGCAAGGTGATATCAGTCAAAACACCGCAGGAGATCATCGGAGCAGGCTATCCGGACACATACAGCATAACGCTTGACTGTGACGCGCAGCTTGCATACTATACCCGTCCGAGCGGTGACAAGGTCGCCTGCACGGAGCTGACCAAGGGACCGTTTCCGCGGCTCCATATCGCGGACAACTACATCATCAACAGCGGCGTGCAGTCCGCCGAGATACGCTATAGGGAGAGGTGGTATTAATTGAGCGAGATCAAGGAGCTTACAAGTATACCGCCTATAGTTTTTAATTCACAGGGCGGAGACCTTATAGACTGGAGTGTCACGGGAGCCGCAGGCGGCGTCGGAAAAGAGACATCCAACAGACTTGACTACAAGCCTATAGCTCGTGGCTCGGGACCCGGCGGCACATATACCGACGGCACCACCATTGCAGGTGTTGCAATGAACGCTGTCAGTATCCCCGACGGAGCACCTGCCGACGCCGACCATCAGCGCTGGTATATGCTCCGTGCAAATATCAACGAGGGCGGCAACTGGGTGGACGATTACAGAAGTCCCACC
>OCTX014529035.1_pt1 | contig 32251 bp, 38 predicted proteins | sample 1539691 | NCBI WGS metagenome assembly OCTX01 (sample SAMN02144231, study PRJEB22623) | gut metagenome | biome: sheep rumen | host: Ovis aries | place: New Zealand
TTAGCACACAAGTTTAAAATAGTATGTAGTGCTGATACTAACATAGAAGAAAGTAAAGCTTCAAAAACTCAATGAGCTTTGACTATGATGCAGAATATGGCATGATTTGCCCAGAATCCTATTACAGGTCTTAGCGATATGGATAATGAAGCTTTCTTATCAGAGATGTCAAAGAATGTATGACTAAGTGCTATAAAGCCTATGACACTAGATGAGCAAAAAGAATACATAGACAAGGCATATGACTTAAAAGATTACATTCAGCAGAAAGAAATGGAGTTACAACAGAAGGCACAACAAGCTCAACCGCAACCTACCACTGGATGAGGACAGCCTTCTGAAGAAGAAATAGCTATGATGATGCAACAAGCATGAGCCAATCCACAACAACCATCACAAGAAATACCAGAAGAAGATTTAGACTTTGAATTACCACAAGGTTAGCAAAAGATAGCTCAGTTCATAACTGGGCTTCTTTTTTTTAAAAAATATATAGTATTGAAAAGTTATAATCTTAAACCTAAAAAATCTATTCTATATATAGAAAAGGTAAGGTAGCCTTTTCTATGTAATGCACAGATGCATTATCGTGGTGATGGTAGTTGATGGATTAGCTAGCTATGGGATAGTACTCTGAGTTGGTAGGCAGAGGAAGCGATTTATTCTAAACATAGCTAGTATAATCTATCATTATTTTAAATTCATATTAAATAACTTATGAATCCAGAAGAAACCACATTAGGGGCAGTTGCTGAAAGTCAGCAAGCAATCCCAACACAAACCAACACAATGCCTACGGGCTCAGCAGAAGATTCTGCTCATTTAGTAGAAACCGCTGCTGTAACTGCAGAGTCAGCTCCACAAGAGCAAAACAATGCAACTTGAACTTCAAGTTGAGTTGAACAAACAACTCAAGCAGAGTCTACCCCTGCTCAAACTTCAGTTGATGATTTACTTGCACAAGTTAATGAAATAATTAACGAGAACAAGACATTAGAAACTGTTGCGAAGGAAGAGGATGAGACGCAATTACAGAAAGAGAATGAAGCGGCTCTTGATGCAATTGTAAAAGAACAAACTAAAGACCTTCCATCAGATAGCAATACTGATGTAAAAACCGAAGCGACATCTAACATCGAAGAGTCCGACCGCTTGGATGAAGAAATCAAACAAGGGTTAGAGGACGTCAAAGATAAGAAGTCGGCAGAGGATATGGCTAAAAAGGTTTATTTAGCATTTCAAAAAGAAAGAAGTATGCACCAGTTCGATAACGAACAGAATGCTAATACTATCGATGTATTGAAAGGAATGGTTAAAAAACTGAATGAACAGGTTACTTCTGCGGACAATGACCCTAGAGTAACAAAACTTGATGACGAGTTCTATACGTTATGGAGACTAGAACAAGCATACAAGAAAGATAAAAGCAATACTAGTAAACAAAATTTAAAGCGTTACTATGTTGCAAAATTGGCTACACTAGAACCAACCGTATCTGCTAATAAGATTATGGATATGTTCAATTGAGTGCCTTTAAAATCTAATGTTATGGGTGAGGCTGCACCTTCATCTGCTCCGGTAGTTGAGAAGCAACCCGAACTAAAACCTACAGGACTACCAGTTCGTAAAAGAGGTATGTTCTAATTTATTTTTTAACAAGCTAGTGTTTGGATAGACACGGCAATTATTTTATTTTGATTTAGTGAAAGAAATGGCTGCTACACAATTATGTGACCCATGTGAATCTGGAGCTTCTTTGGCTGATAAGTCAGTTGCTTTTCAGGACATTTTGAATCCACTATACGCTAACGGACGTGTATTGGAAACTTGGGGACAGTATGAAGATTTCTTAAGATATGAGACAATCTTCTTTGACATCGTTCCTCAAAAAGACCCTACAACAGGAGAGATTTATGTAACTTATAAATTCAAAGACGGTTTAGCTGCTTCAGGAGAATTGACTCTAGTTGATTCTGATTGTAAAGTTGGTTGGTATGAACCACAAATCTGCGGAAACGAAACTGAAATCGCAGAAGACGCTGCTGTTGGAGCTACAACTATTAAGGTTAAATCTCTTAAACCATTAGGTGGAGTTGGAAAAGATTCTACTTTGTTAGTTACAAGACAAGGAGGAAATCCAGTTAACGGACTTTATATTTCTTCTATTGATTCTGCTACTAACACAATTACTTTAACTGAAGCTTTAACTGTTGCTCTTTCAGAAGGAGACAAAGTTAGAAGAGGTGCTTACCTTAGAGACCAAGGATGTGCTACAGAAATTGAAAACCCTGTAACTCTTGGAGCTATGGATTACTACTCTGCTTACTTCAGAACTATCTCTATTTCTCACGAATTCAATTGGTGTGATTTGAACAAAGATTACTTAATCTCTGGAGGAATCCAAGCTATCGTTGATTCTATGTTCAGAAAAGGAGATATTGAAGCAATTAGAGAATTCATCCACGCTGCTTTCTATGATAGAAATATGCAAGTTTCTACATATAAATATGAAACAATGGGATTGTTCCCAGCATTACAGAAAGTTCAAGAAGAAGGACTTAAACTAGCATTTGACCTATCTGGATGTTGTGATGAAGACGCTTCTGAATGTACAAATGCAAGACACCAAATCCAGGCTTTCTTAGATATCGTTATCAACAAAGCTATGGTATCTGGAATGTATAAAAACACTGTAACTGTAGCTATGAACAAGAAAGCTATGGAAGGACTTCACATGATGCAAGGATACTTCCAAGACTACGGAAACGTTGGTTTCTTAGATGGAAGTCAATACGACATTGATGTTGGATTACCAAGAATCAGATATGCAGGTACTGAAATTAAATTCAAATACTTACCTATCTTGAACGACTTTGACTTCTCATTGATGCTTACAATTCCTGAGGAAAAAGTTGGAGTATTCCAGCCAATGTATACAGTAGTTGATACAAAAGGTAAAGTAGTTAGAAACGCTAACATTAATGGATACATCTCTAAAGGAACTCCTATGATGAGATACTTGCCTGATAATCCTTACAATATCTGAGCACAACTCGGAGAATGTAATAAGATTGTTGGAGATGTTAAATTCGCAATCGTATGGATGTGAGTTGATAAAGGAGCTTACAGATTCATAAAGAATTTCGGAAGCTGTGTATTGAACACATGTGATATATGTGGATTAGATGATGTAGATATTTTAGACTAGTAGACTAACATAGTCTTTCAAAGAGCGGAGGGCTTGATGTCCTTCGCTTTTTATTATTTATATATAAACAAAGCTAATGAGCTATACGGTAGATAAAATTTATAGCTGAACAAATATATCAGACACAGGATGTGAAAGTAAGTTAGATAGGTTTAATGATATATTGTCTAGCTTTGCAACTGAGGTATATGATTTATACCCAATGAAAACTATAGAAAGATTCACACCAGCTTGCGGGAAGATGAAAATTACTACAACTCATCCTATCGTGAAGGTGCGATGATTTTTTTGAAAATGATGTAATATGGGTTGTTCATTAGACCCAAAAGATTGTTGTGCATGATTTAGGAGACTTTTAATGGAAGAATATTATTCAGACAATATTGATAGGAATTCTTATAGTGTTGTATGAGATAATGAAATTTATTTAAAGCTTCCTTCATGTAGTTGAATAACGGATGCATTTGTTGTATATAGTAGATGATTTGAAGAAGTAAAGAGTATGGATGATTTGGTGGATATAGATAGAAATTTACTTAGTTTATTAAGGCTTTATATGAAGTCGGAATATGCTTTAGAGTCTAGCAATGATATAAATATGTCTGCTAATTATAAAAGCTGATTCAATACTAGAATTAAGAAATTACAAGAGATGTATGCAAATCAAATCAAATATATTACTCCATGAGCTTTTAGTCCTGGTAATCAATAATAATGGCAATACAAGATAAGACAGACTACTATTGGAATTGAATCTTAGCATGAGCTCCAAATAATCTCTATTATGATTTTATAAATGTAGACGTTTGTCACGTTCCATATGCTAGAGCACACAGGAATTCAAGTTTCTTTCTTAAGACAAGACTTTGATATGCTATTAATGCAAGTTATTCTAAACTCTTTTGAAGTTGACCTATACAGATTAAATGAGAGCCACGAGAAGTTACTGATACTCATATTATCCGAGATGATAAATGTGATGAAAATAAATGAACGGTATATGTTATGTCTAAAAGCCCAACAGGTACTTCTAAGAGAATTTTCTATGCTAATATAACAGATTGATGTGTATGAGATTTTAGAGAAATTTATCATTCAGAAGTCGGTGTTGATAAATGTTGAGATTGGAAATTCCTTATAACTAACTTTGTTAAGTGAGAAGAACGTTTTGCTTTGATAGATGAGTGATGAGAAGCTGAGTCAGCAAGTTGAAACGATTGAATACAAATTAATAAAGTGATTTGAGGTAGAACATATTGATATTTCTATGACGAATCCATAAAGAATTGAGAATATTCATTTAATATGTCTTGAGAAAAACATATTAACATATGAGATTATATTGTAGTTTATGGTTCTTTAAATAGAGGTTGAGACTGAATAGCCACTCAAGTAAGATATATTACATGAATAGATGATGAATGAAGGTTAGAAGTAAATGAACCTTGGTTATGATTGTCTATTGAAGATATTGACCCTGACACAAATGAAGTATGGTGAGGATGACTTAGATATACAATATACAGTGACTGGGGAGAAACTGTTTGATATACATGAGAGAACAACATAACTATATTAACTAATAATGATAGCAATGGTAAAGTAGTAATTTCTGATGTGGGATGAGAATGACAAATAATCTGAACTGCTGATGCAAATGATAAAGTATTCATACTCCTTGAGAATTGATACGTTTGGTATACTTCTACAACATGATGATATAATAAATTTATGTTCAACGAATCAATGTTCGCTTGAACAGATAAGATAGCCTTAACCGCATATAGAGATATATTAATAGCTTTTTGAAGGCAACGTATTTCTGCATGAGTTCCTGACGAAAAGAATATATATTACACAATGTATAATCAGTCAGTAAGTATATGAATACGAAGTAGATATGCATTTGCAGAACAAGAGTGAGTTTTATTCTTTGTAACAAATGATAAAAGGTTATTTAAAATATGAATCTCTGATAGCGTTGGTAGGTATATGCTTGATTGTCAAGATGTTGGTGAGTTTATTAACTGAAAGCTATCTACTCTAGTAGATTCTGATGAAGTATATATATCAAACGGAGGAAATGAATTAAAAGTTTTCATAAATAGTAGAAACTATCCATATCAACAGGTAGAAGATTATGATGAATATAATCTAGTTAAATGAAATAATGTATTAACTCATATATTCAAATACGATAATTTGTTTAAAGTATGGACAGAAGACTTTATTCCAAACTTCCGCATAACAGGATATAAAGACTGAATATATATGTGAGAGCATTGACTTTATGATAGAGTAAACAGATGAGCGAATTATGTAAATGCTCCTATGGATATTCCATGAACAGGGTATAATACTCCAGTAATAGCTAGAATCTCAGCATATCTAATTGAGAATGAAATTATATCATGACAAGATTCCGCTCCTAGATTATATAATCTAGCAAAGTTAAATAGACTAATCACAACATTATGACCATGAATATATTCTAACTCTACAAAGATTCGTGTTACTTCATATCGGCATTGAATATGAGCCCAATATGAATTCCCTGTTAGTCCAGAATGAAACGATTGGCTGTGACGAATGACAGACTTATATTCTAATAATGAAGTAGAAATGTCTGACTGCTTAAAATCATCTTTTAAATCAGCCATACAAGATTCGCAAACAGAGTATAAAAATATATGTGGCGAAGATAATCCTAGATTAGTTTCTTACGTACCTCAATCACCTTGGTGTGAGTCCGTAATGGAATATCTATCTTTAGATTATTGAGCCTGCTTGAATAATTCATTTTATAAATTTGCCCCTACTATGCCACTTACAACTAATCTAGGGGAGAATCAGAATTATTCTACACAAATAAAATTAGAGTTAATCTGAGGGGAATGAGACATAATTTGTTTCTGATGATGGCTTGCAGAAATGTTTATCGCCCCTATGTTTACAACTTGAAGCGATTGAGAATACGAGCTAAAGCCCGTCACCTCTTGCTAGTAATCGCTAATAATATAATTTATTTAATAATTTAGTTTGAATATGCCAACAGATTTAGATGCCATACAACAACAGATGGCAGCTCTAGGTATTGATGTAGCTCCTGAAGAACAAGCTATGCCAGTAGAAGAAGCCCCTGTGCTATCTCCAGAAGAAGAGGCTATGTTTGCTCCAGGTGGAGAATACGGTATTGAAGAACCTGTAGAAGAAGTTCCTCCTATGGAAGTTCCTGCAGAGTGAGAAATGCCTGCATACGATATTGAAGAGTTAAAAATAGATATTCAACCTATGTTGCAATGACTTCCAAAAGAAGAGTTCGCTAACTTAATAATTTGGATGTCTGAACAATATAACATTTTAAATCAACAAATTTAATTAAATGGCAAACAGAACAAGAAAACCACAAACAAGTGGTGCTATGTGAACTGGAAGGGTAGCTGGTACAACCACTAGTTCATATTCAAATCAAACAGTGTATAGAATTCCTACGGGTAAGCACTGAGAATGTGAAACACTCGCTTACGAAGTATTGGGGACAGCTCCAATAGTAGTAAGAATTGAAGACTCTAATATATATAGAGTGTCACTAGATACAGAGGTTTTACAGAGTATGATAGAGTGACGAGATAGCTTAGACTTATCTAACGTTGAATTAACTTTATGAACTGTTGATGGAGATGTAACTCTTACAGGAGATATTTCTTCTACAGGAACTTTCACGTGAACAAATGTTACAGCTACAAATTTAACTTCCACTGAAGCAACTATTACAGATTTAGATGCACAAGAAATTACAAGTGCCACAATTACTGCTACAGCTACAACAACAGATACTTTAACTGTTAATAGCACTTCTACATTTACTTGAAAGGCTACATTTGATGATATGGAAGCAACAGGAACTGCTACATTAAATGAGGCAGACATTACTACAGCTTCTGTTAGTGGAGCTTTAGATGTAGACGGATGAGCGACTGTTGATGGTTGATTAACAGTGAATTCTTGAGACACAGAATTACAAAATTTAGAAGTTAATTGAACTTCTACTTTAACAGGAGACGTAACAGCACAGACAGTTAATGTTGAAACAGCTTTAGATGTAGATTGAGCAACTACTGTAGAAAATATATCAGTTAACGGAAATCAAATCGTAGCATGAACTTCTACTCTTAACTGAACTACAACAGTTAATAATACTTTAGCCGTAACTGGTTGAACAACTTTGCAAGATTTAACTGTTGGAGGAAATGAAATGGTTAGTGGAAATATTACAGTTGCTTGAAATGAAACAGTAACTTGAACTTCTACTTTTAACTGAGCAACTACAGTTAATAATAAACTAACTGTATCTGATGATATAATTGCAAACGATGATTTAACAGTTAATTGAAGTACTTCTCTAAATACATTAGAGACTTCTAGTTCTGCTAGTGTAGGATGACAGCTAGTTGTATGATGAGCAGCTACAATACAGGACGCTCTTACTGTAGAATGACAGACAAATACAGAAACTCTTAGAAGTGATGAAATAGTTACAGACGAATTAAGAGTTAATACTTCTCTTGATTTAGGACCAAACGGAATAGCTCCTGATTTTGTATTACAATCAGAGAAAAATCAACCTAATGGAGTTGCATGACTAGATGAAAACTGATTGATTAATGCTTCTAATATGCCAGACCCAAATATAAGTTTCCATTATGAAACTTCTACACAGGGTTCAACAATTTACACATTACAACACGTTCCTCTAAGTGATAGTTCTATAATGGTATTCACTGACAGCGGAACAGCATTATTCCCTACAATAGATTATACTTGCGTAAATGGAGTAATAACTTTCACACAGATGTGAGCAACTGAATCTGCTATCATTTGGGTAGTTAGTAAATGACCTGAAACTAATCCTTCTCAAAATCCAGATAGAAGTTTTAGCGTAACTAAGACTGCGGATGGTTTTACACTTACTTGGAACTATCCTAACACAACAACTACTTCATTAATACTTGATAATAACTTATTCCCTAGTTCAACAGCGCCGACATGTTCAAGAGTATTTGATTTAAATGCTTTAAGTCAAGCACAGAAAGATGCGATTGAGAATATTTTAGGACCAATAATATCTTGACTAGATGAATGAGAATCTACTAATTGACGTTGGACAGAGGATGCATATACCGCATTAGTTTATGCTTACAATAATGCGACTAATCAATGTGGTAGTAGTAGTAATAAGTAAATGTAATTTAATATTTAATAAATAATCAATTATGGTAACTAAAATTAAGCCATATAGAATAAGGGATGTGAATGAGCCAGAAGAATGAAACTCTCTCCAATATAATGACCCTAATACCTTCGCCCGATGAGAGGGCGGAGGTTGAGGTTGAGAATATACTGCTGGAGAATGAATATCTATTTGACAATGATTAGATTACTCAGCTATGAGATGACCATGTGATGAAGGATTTCATGTGCCTAGTTATGATGAATGTAATTTTATTTTAAGAGTTACATCTGGTCAATATGGACAAACGCCTTGAAATCTTATAAAAGCTCCAAGTAATTGATATATAAGATTTACTAATAGTGGTTCTTATGATGTTTGATTTACAATGTGGACAAGAGTAGACCAAGGCTTAAATCAAAATGAAGCATATCTATTTTGTTATGATTATGATGACAGTCAATGATGACATAAACAACCACTTACTTTACGACCAAAATCAATATGAGCATGAGTGCGTTGATTCGCGGATATACCAGTAGAAGCTGATGAAACTTGGGATGTTTTATACGATAAAACTAGGTGAACTATTTATCGAAATGAAACATTATGATTAATAAGTGTATATAGCAAAGAAACTAATAATTGGGTAACATTACAAGATAAAAATGTATGAGCTGAAAATGTATGAGATAATTGATATTACTTTCAATGGTGAAATAATTACTGATTTACAAGTGCTTCTGAGGCCACCTCATCTGAAAAAGTAGATGCTAGTTGATATGCACCATCTACATACAATGAGCCACCAATTAATACGAGGGGTGACTGGTCTTCTGTGAGAAACTCAGACCTTTGGTGATGAGTAACATGAGCAGTGACTATTGATAACGTAATTACTAATACATGAGTCCTTTCAGTAAATTGAGAAACTTGACATGTAACAGTAGAATCATGATGAAAGCAATCATTCTTCAAAACCCAAGATGAATATGATGCATTGCCTGCAAGTAAAGAGAGTGATTGAAACTTATATATTATTGTAGACACACACAAAATACTAGAGTATTCAGAACTAATACTCTTAACTCCAGATGAAATAGTGGCAGAATTAAATAGTGCATCACAAAAGTATATAAACAAATATGCACAAGAGTGACATATACTATACTATATGTGAACGTATAGTTTACTAGAAGGTCCAGAGACCTCAACAAAGGTAGATGGTTATACGTTTTCTACAATATGAAATGACAGTTTGGAGTGGGAAAAAAATTACAGATAATTTAATATATAACATAATCTAATGACAGCAAAAAAACTAATAATAAACTGAGAGGAACAAGAATTAGTTTCTTCGGTTAATTGAAAAACTTGAGATATTGAGATAGATGAAAGTAATACAAAAACTTTCTTCTTAGAAGACAATCAAGATATAACAACAGCTCAAGCTGCAGTAGACTGGCTTGCTACTTGATGAAATTCTATTATTAATTATTGAGATAAATCATATATAATTGCTGATAATTCTATATGGAAAACGTTTAGTCAATAAAACCTTATTACTAAATAATGTTTATATCTTAATGTAAAATATATTATGGTTACAATACCAAGAAACATTGTATTCAAACCAACGGAAATAGAGAATTATGAAACTTCTAGTGGTCGTTGTATGCAATCTCAAGATTATATAATATTTGATTGAGATTTTAATTGAACAAGGCGAGTTGTGTCTTCAATAACAATATCATCGCAAACTTTATCTGCATATCTTAATACAGACTTAAATCCGTCAACACCATATGTTCCATTATATCCATGAAGTCCAGCTACTAAAAAGTATGTAGATGACTCAGTATCTACAAAGGACTGGATAGAGGTAAATGTAGCAACTGCTGCCTGAACAGTTGCTAAAGTCTGAACTACTACTGCAGGAGATTACACACCTACTAAGTGAGATTTCTTATTAGTAAACTTTGTGAATGGATGTAGTGCAGATAATCCTACACTTGATATAGACTGAAGTTGAGCTAAAAACATAAGGACAGGTAGTGCAAATGCGAATAAAACCACTCTTTCATTATGAGCTATTGCTAACAGTAATATTAAAGCATTATTATATTATGACTGAACATATTATAGATGTTGGAGTACAACAAACTCTAATACAACATATTCAGCAATGAGTGTTGCAGAATGACAAACAGGAACGGCTACAAGTGGTAGGTTAATGACTGCTGCTAATTTAAAGAGTATAATTAAGCATCATGCAGTAAGTGATACAGCTTATGATAGCACATGGAACTGAGAAGCTGATATAGCACCAAGTAAGAATGCAGTATATGATAAAATAGAAAGTCTATCTTCTTCTATACCTTCATCATCAGCTACAGCACCTTCTAATCCTGTTGAATGACAACTATGGTATGATACAACTAATGATGTATTGAAATCTTATGATTGAACTAATTGGGTTGAAGTTTGAAAAGAATATAGTGCAGGGGAAAATATAACGATAAACCAAAATAATGAAATTAGTGCAACAGATACAACATACAATGCTTGAGAATGAATAGAAATCTGAACTTATAATGATTACTCAGCTATGAGATGACCCTGCCCTAGAGGATTCCATGTGCCTACTAATAGTGAATTACAAAATATTATTAATATTTGAAATACTTTGTCTGCTTGGAGTACACCAGCACAATGTGAAAGTATTCTTAACTTAACAAATCATAATAAAATAAACTGGTTGGGTTGATATATTATAGGGCTCAATTGAGCTTATATATGGTCATGCACACCTAACAGTTCCTGACAATCGTATGCATTCTCAACTACTGCAAATCAAATACAAGTAAAAAGCACTGAAAATCGTAATAATTGATATCAAATTCGTCCATTTAAAGATAAGCCAGTAGCACCAGACAATACACGAACTACATTAGTTGATTGAAGTAGCACAGCTACATGAGCTTGAATATTTAGTAATCCATTATTATGATTAATATCATTAAGTGGCGATTGAATAAATTGGACTACAATAGCAATTAAAAATTTATGAGCTCCAGATACAACAAGTGCATGATATTATTATCAATGGTGAAATAATAATTGATTTGTTGCTAATTGATATACCACATCTGAAACTACTGTTAACGCCTCAAATTATTGACCTATGAATTACTATAATTCAAATGTGTTTATTATGTGAAATAACTGAGTATGGGATAGTTCAAACAATAGGAATCTCCGATGATGATTAACCTGAGTAGTAACTCTTGAGAATGCTATCTCAAATACATGAGTGCTTTCAGTAAATGGACAAACATGAGATGTAACCATAGACACATCAGAAGCCTCATCAATAACAACAACTCAGCCTTCTAGTCCTGTTGAGTGAGATGTTTATTATGATACGACTAATGATGTTGTTAAAGTCTATGACTGAACTAACTGGAATGTTGTTTGAGATGATGCTGCTGATATTAATACGAAGACATTCTACCTATCAGGCACAAGCGACTTAACTAATGCACAAGCCGCATATGACTGGTGGAGCAGTTGAAAAAACTCTATAATAATATTCTCTTGAGTTGCATATTTTCAAGATATAAAAGATTCTACAAGTGCTTATTATTATAAAAGTTGCAATAAATATAATACACAAGATAATAAATATACATTAATATCACTACCTAAAATAAAATTCAATATATCATCTTGAACTGTAACATCAGTATTATCGGTTGTATGAAACTCAATGGCTAGGGTTTTAGAAACAAATGTAGACTATTCTACTCCATATACTCCAACATACGACTGAAGTCCAGCTACAAAGAAATATGTAGATGATAGTGTATCATGAGCTGTTTCAAAATGAACTACAGCTCCATCTTCACCAGTAGAGTGACAGTTATGGTATGATACAACTAATGATGTGTTAAAAGTCTATAATGGTACAGCTTGGGTGGAAGTTTGATGATGAATAACAAATGACACAACATGAACTACAAGTACAATTTCTCAAGAATGGGTATGAACTAAAGCAGAGTTTGAAGCTTTAAGTAGTTATTGAGATAAGATTTATAACATAATAGAATAATAGATGGCTATAAAATATTGAGGTAAAACTATAAGCGATTATTCTGCTATGCAATGACCTTGTGATACAGGTTTTCATGTGCCTACTTGAACAGAAATATCTAATCTAAAGACTATATTGAGTAATTTGTGAATAACTACAAGTAACTGAGAATGCTTAAAAACCTATTTAAAGATTCCATTTGCTTGATATATAGGCATAACAGGTAGTTCAACATATATTGATAGTAGAAATAGTTCGTGTAGTCTTTGGTCAAGCTCAAGGTACTCCAGTTGATATTCAAGAGGGATTTGGGGTAGCTCATCGGACTTTGATGTAACTTGATATGGAACTCGTAATAAATGATATTGAATAAGACCATTTAAGGACAAGCCAGTCATACCTGATAGTAGTTGGACTAAATTATATAGTTGAACATGAGATGCAGGGATATACCATAATTCTACACTCTGACTTATATCGTTGTCTAGTGATTGAACTACACGAATGACAATAGCAGATAAGAATTTGTGAGCAACGACAGTATATAATGATTGAGACACTTTGAGTGCATCTAATTGTTGAGGTTATTTCCAATGGTGAAACAACTATATGTTTGATTTTAGTGGTAGTGTAACAAAATCAGGGACAAGGGTATCAACTTCTTGATATTGACCTTGAAATTACTACTCATCTAGTACATTTATTTATTATAACAGTTGAAATGGAGACCGAAGTAATCCTAGTAATGATAATCTCCGATGATGAGTAACCTGAGTAAAGCAGAAACCTGTTGATATAGTTGAAAGATATTATTGAGGTAAACTTATAAATGATTATTCAGCTATGAGGGGGCCTTGTCCTAGTGGGTTTCATATACCTACTAGATGAGAATGGTTTGACCTGTTTTCAACATTAACTACTACGTTTAGTTTATCATCAAATTATACAACAGCAGAGACATATTTAAAAATGCCACGTGCTGGTCTTCGTTATTATCCAAATGGTAATGAAAACGAACAGAATAGTAATTGATATTATTGGTCTGCCACAAATTATGGACAAAATAATGATACTGCCTATCATGCTAGGATAACATCTAGTTTATTAAGTCCGAGTACAACGAGTAATAAAGGTTATGGTTACTCTATTCGTCCATTCAAAGATGAACCAGTTATTCCAGACAATACTTGGACGATGTTATATGCTTCTGATGTATTCCCGGCTAGTAGGAATATAAAACATAGTCAATCTTTATGATTAATTACGATTTCTTATGATTGAACATATACAACAATAGCAGATAAAAACTTATGAGCTACAACTGTATTTAATAGTTGAGATACATTAAGTGAGGCTAATTGTGGTAAATATTATCAACGGTGAAATAATTATTGATTCCCATGGACTTGAACTATAACAACTTCATCAGCACAAGTTGATGCAAGTGCATATTGACCATGAAATTATTATTCGTCTAGTACATTTATAAATCGCTTTACATCTCCATATAATTGGGATAGCTCTAATAACAATAATCTCCGATGATGAGTGACCTGAATGATACAGAAACCTGTTAAAGTTATAGAAGTGTATTATGGTTCAACTAAGATACGACCTGAAGAGAAATGGGATTATTATTATTCAGATGATTCGTTTAATGAATATCAATCATTAGTAGATTCAGTAGGTAGTGTGCAATTTGTAGATACTTGAAGGAGATTTAGATTTAATGATTGAGTTTATATTTGAAATAGGACGGCATTAGATTTCAACTGAACTACTATGCGTACTATTAACTTAGATACTCTTACTGTAACTTCATCAAAATCGTCTAGCATAAGTGGTAGGGTGTGGTACTTTTGAAATAATAGAATTCTTACTAGAATGTGAATAGCTGACTTTGAATGAAATATGATTACAACATTTTCTACTACATATAATTCTATTACCCCTTGATTACCTTGAGTAGTCTGGGCTAATAGCTGATTTAATATCTATAAATGAATTGTAGACTGAGATAATATCACGTTTACAAAAGTTGGTACTTGATGAACAGACCAATGAGCTTGATGGATGTTTTATTGAAAATTGTGAGCATATCTTATTAATAATCACGACACATCTTGAAGTTGATATTCATCATATATTGACCCAGAAAGTTGAGCTATAACTAATTTTTGAAGTTGAAGTTCTCAGAGATGAAGAATAGAAATGTCAGTAGCTTGACCTGATTGAAAATTATATAGGAAATGTAGAAGAAGTATATGATGGTGACTTATGCAAAAGATATGAACTTGAAATGAATGAATAGTATGAAATTCATTATCTACAAGCCGAAATGATTATTGAAATAGATGGTGAAAGTTTTTATGAAATATTGTTTCTTGATGAATGAATTCAAATAACTGAACTTGAAATTGATACTGAAGTAACAATTATTTTATAACCACGGACTGAACTCTTACAAAGGTACAAAATAATGCCTTTGCCTATGATACAGGGATAAGTTGACACGAGTGATTTATAGACGAAAATGGGTGGCTTTACCCTAGAACATATTGATGATGAAGCTGAGTAATTTTAAAAACAGATAAAACATTTACTGATTTAAATTGGAAAAATCCATATCTATGGAGATAATATAATTTTATATAAATATACACAATAATGAAGAATCTTGTATGATTTGCACCTGTAGACCCACCTAAGCCTAAACCAAACTATCCAGAATATAAATGAAGGTGCGGAATGAGATGTGGGGATATATGGAGATGTTGAGGGGCTAAATCTTTCTATTCTAAATTAATAAGGGGTTGATATCAATCCAAATCTGCACAGCCCGTACTTGAAAGATTAAATGAGAACCCAGAATGGAGTGCACAAAAACTAGCAGAGGAATGACATTTAGTATGTGAACTTCAAGAGAAAGGTGATACTAAACATAAACCTGTTAGCCCTGAAGAAGCTCCTATGTGCTTCTTAGCTAGGCACCTAGGAGAGGTTAGCTCTACTAATGCGTGTTACAACTTTTGAGACTGAGCATTCTTCTTCCAATTTGGAGAAAAAAAATACCGCTCCTAGGAAAAAGACAGCTAAGACAGCAGCTGTTGAATATGAACGGACTATGGGAATGTGTTGAAACCGTGTATCAATTGAAGACTTACATGTACTTTGTGACAGATATTGAATAGATTATGTTTTATATCAATTAAACAATGACGAGATTGAACCTCAGTCTGATTATATAGGAGATGATTGATATATAACAGTAGGTTGAAAAAAAGAATGTTTCTGTGGATATTATCTATATACAAGTTGCCTTAGAGGAGGTACTAGAGCAAAGCCTAAGGGCCCTTGTTGGCGTAAAAGAAAATGTTCTTCTTTACTAACTTATGAGGAATTGGAAGAAATGTATTATACTACCCCTGTTTTAGAAGAGTTAAATTCTCATCCAGAAGAATATTTCCATAGCTTAACGGGCCATCTTACTCAAGATAGTGACCACCCAAACCTTTGGGGGTTAGGTAACGGATGTCGTTCCTTTGAAGATGAAATAATATTTGATACAAGTGACAATCTCTGGATATCGTCACCTTGTAAGTAATAATTTTTATTTTACTATCACCAATAAAATATGAAAGAAATTCAAACAGAAAAAGTTTTATGAAGCGATTGAAAAATTTATGAAAGAACGAAATGCGACATACGAACTAGAGTTATGGGTTATATACGCCCAGTGTCAGGTTACAATCAGGGTAAAAAAAGTGAATTTTACGGAAGAAAAAATTTTGAAGAGAGTAAGATAGATAATTCAGATTTTATACGTAAATTTTGAAAACAAGATGCCTAGTAAAGTTTTAATGATTTGTGGTGAGACCTGTATGAAATGTAGATTTCTTAAGCCTCACCTTGAAAAATTCTGTTTAGATAATAATATTCCTTTTGAAGAGAAGGATGTAAATGTAGCAACTCCAGAAGAAATTGAATGAGCTACTTCACTACCAGTAGTATGGTTCGATGATAAACAAATGGATTATGATGAAGTTTTAGCTACAATTTCAGAATAGAAACATTAGGTAGTACCGTTGTCAAAATTAATTTAAGACACGTTCAGATGTTTAAGTGGATAATTGTTCCACCCCATACATATTTTATATCATAATTTTATCTCCCGTTTTATTAGGATGGATAAAGAAATTCTAACCGAGGAGGACGTTAGGGCTATTGAATCTTGTCTAACTCTTCCTGAAGATATGGCTGAGGCTACGGACTTTGAAGCCTCTGAAGCTATAAAAATTAACAAAAATGTTAAGCTCCCCTCTAATTTCTCTCTTTGAAAGTGGATATATAAAACTTCAAATCAATGAAGCTTATGAGCTTGTACTAGTTTAGGGACTTCTCATTGAGTACAAATTCTTAATGTGAAGAAAAAATGAATAGAGCCAACAACTAAAAATATTATTACCCCTAAACGAAAAGACTTGTGGGCTAAAATGTGACACTCTACTACTCAATATGATTGAGGGGATTATGTAGAGAAAGCTGTTTCTACAGCATTAAAGGAATGAATTCTCATAGAGGAGAATTGAGAGTTGGCTAGATTTGATGCTTATGCTACTGATAGTTGGGACAGAAATGATGCCTCTATTGAAATGATGAAACGTTATTTATATGCTTGATGTCCTATAATATGGAGCATTAGATGAAACAAACAGACTTGGACAGAAATGACTAAGTGACAAATTACTACCACAGACTACACCCCCACATGATGACACTGTATAGCATTAGTTTGACGAGATGAAAGCTGAATGCGATTTGTAAATTCTTGGAGAGCGAATGATTGAAAAGGATTAAAGAGTCGTTTTCATATTCCATATAATGTTATGAAACAATTATGAGGTAAACTTAACTATAGATATTGGGTCCTCTATATTAAAGAAGATGAGAAAAAACCTGCCGAATATCTTAAAAGAAAGAATACTCATAAAGTAATAATAGAAGCCTTAAAAAAATATTATCCAGAGGAATCTGCAGAAGTAAAAAAATGAATTGAGGCTTATAGCGCTTCTGTTAGAAAGGCATACCCTGAATTAAACAAAGAGGTGCCTGTAAATAGTTAAACATTTATATTATAACAAAGTCTGAATGACTTGATGAGAAATTACTACATGAGCCATAATAACTGATGTGGCTTTATGATGAGCTGTTTGAATAGCATTAGAATATTTCTGACTATCTGTTGAGACAGTTGTTATCATGTCTGTGCTCCTTGCCTTAGACTTTTTCTTTTGAGTATTAAACGTATATATAAAAGATAGAAAAAATTTATCTAGCACATTAGCTTGGCAGGGACTTTGGAAAAAGATGACCCGCCGATGTTTACCATTCTTAGTGGTGGCTATTTGTCGCGGAGCTTGACTTAACGATATGAGCTATCTTTCTAGTGTAGTTTGTGGAATAATTATAATCAGTGAGGGTTATTCTATACTAGGACATATATATTCAATAAATAGTAAGAATGATTCAGAGCTTCCAGAAATTGATGCATTAGAGGCATTAATTCAACGACTTGCAAAATTGTTCAAATGAGCTATTGATTCAAAAACAAAAGATAAAGAAGAATAGTTTTATACACATTTAAATAATATAATGTGAGAAAGAAGGTCTATAGATAAAAGGGTTACTGTATGATGAAAGGAATATGCCTTACATAGAGTAATTGATAAGACTGCTACAAATATTCATCATTTATTACAGCGTTCTGAACGTGATAGATTTAATATAGACGCTGATGAGAATAAAATTAGAATGCTCCAAAGAGAGCACCAAGCACTACATCAATATTTTACAAACGAAAGAGACCCACAAGCACAGCTGCGTAAACATTTTAATCTCACTAGATGAGTTATTAAAAAAGAAATAGCTGAGCAATTAGAGGAATTATTAAATCTTCCAGTAGAAGATTTCTATAAAAGTAATTTAGTTAAATGAAAACACAAATGAAAGAGATAGAAAAAATAGACTACTGAACATTAAGCCCACGCTTCTTAGACAACTTTAATAAACTAATTAGAGATGAGCTATGATGAGCGTTAGCACTCAATCCATTTGATGTTCATTTCGTTAGAAATACTAAGACTTGATTAATAGAAGTAAAAATAGATTGATGTAAAAGGGGCAATATAACTCCAGAACAATTTAATGATATACAGAAAAGTTATAGATAAACTAAGAAAAAATCTTTTCTATATATAGAAAACATAATTTAAAACAAAATATCCCCGTAGTGGATGTATTATCTGCTACGGGGTTTCCTTTTAATTTATTTATATTTATTTAGATGGCTAGAAGTATAAGCACAAACGAAATGTGGAACTGTTCCACAGAACAAACGTGAACGTGAGGTACTACGAACTATAATAGCTTAGCCAATAAACCAGCTATTGATGGTAATACATTAGTGTCTGATTCTACAGCTGAAAGCTTAGGGCTCCTACCTCAGGATTATGTGCACACTTATAATATAGTAGATGATAGTGTCCCTGTTAAAGAAAAAATAGATGGTTTCTTGTATACAACAGACGGGACACCTATTACAAGTAATAATGCAGAGATAAGAGCATCTGGTGCTCATTGCGCTATAAAATATGATGTATCACAATTGGCTGGTCAATCTATACATGTTAGTACAAAATGGCAGTCAAAATCTACAGCACGTGAGATTGGTATTATTTACTTTATCACTGGTACTAATACAATTATATTTAAAAAATTATATAAAGATTATGGTGCGGCATCAAATCAACGTATTGATGTTGAAGAAGACTTAGTCGTTCCTGCCAATGCAACAGAGCTTTGGGTAGGAAGTACGAAAGCACTTATGCCAGAGCCAATATGTGTACTAAATAATCCTATAGAGCAACATGTCACAAAAAGTTTGATGGACATCTTGACTGATTATATGAATACAGTTGTTGATGAAAGCACTTTAAACACAATTCCTCTATCTGAAAAAATAGAGCAAGAAATAGAAGAAGCGACACAGGCAACGCAAAAAACTATCAACTTATTGTTTGTTGGTAATTCTTTGACGCAAGATGGTGTAAGTTATCTACCTATGGTTTTGAAGACTATAGCACCAGAACTAAACTTCAATATTTGGATTTGGTATGATGGTGGTTATAAGTTGTCGCAAATTTTAGGTAAATGGAATAATGGAACCAATGCATCAATTGTTTCAAATGCAAACAATGTTACAAGTTGGACAAACTATAATAATTCAAAAAATATTGACTTTATCTTATCACAAGCTAAATTTGATATAGTGATTCTTGAAGAATATTTCACATATATGTCATCATATGGTGCTGATGAATTGACAGTATTTGAAAATGTTGTTAATTACTTACGTAATCATATGAATTATTCTTTCAAGTTAGCTTTCTTGTTCCATATGGTTCACTTAACACAAGAAAGAGAGGCTGGAAATATTGATATAGATGAAAGATTCCAATTCATGAAAACAGCTACACAACTTATATATGATAATGAACCAATCTCATCAATCATTCCACTTGGGTTCGCTTCATATAGAGCATCAAAAACTAGTTTGAATAGCTTAGGTGATGTTGGTGGATTGTCTCCTGATTACACACACGCTCAAGAAGGTTTACCATGTCAAATGCTCGCTTGGACAACTGCTACTTGGCTATTTGACCAGCTTGGTATGGTAAAAGGTATCTTGAATGATTCAACACGTATAAATAGTAATAACTATTCTTCAATCAACGTACCTGGTCCAAACCTTGGTAGCGGTTTAGTTATTGGTACAGAAGACCAGTATAGATTAGCACAAAAACTTGCTATACAGGCTACAAAAGAATGCAACGACACATTCAAATTTACTATACCAACTGTATAGTATAATAATATATTTGTGGGAGCGTCTAATAAATGCTCCCCTATGTTTAAATTTTATAAATTAACGACATGAGAGAATACAAAAATTTCATGGAACACAAACGTACAATGCGGAATTGTAATGAAAAGACATGTCTGACTCTCGCCGCTTGGAAATGTTCTGATGAGGCTTGTAATTGTATGTGAGCACTTTCTGACGAAATGAATAATAAATCTTTAGTTGCTCCTGCGAATGGAAAATTAAATAATACATTAGATGAAGAAATACAAGACGAAAATGCAGAGCAAGAAATAGAAATACTTTCTTTAGATGAGTTAAATAAATAACTATGGCAACAAACACATGAAGAGCGTATGAAATTCCAGAAGTAATATGAGGACAGAGAAACCCTACTCAATTATATTCTTCTACCGTTGTAGCTCCTGTTGCAGCTCCAGAAGAGAGTGTAGTCTCTGAATGAGCTTATGTTGTGCCTGAGGTTGTAGGCTGACAAAGAAACGACACTCAGTTATATTCTAGTCAGACAAAACCATATTTCAGTAACCGTGACGTTTATGCATTACAATCTCAATGATATGCAAATGCATGAAATACTCAAATGGCTAACGCTTATTGAAGTATAGCAAATAACTTATGAAGATATTCTAGCTTTGCAAACAATTCCTTAGCCACAACAGATGCCCTATTGAATTATATAAGGCAGAATGAGCAATGACTTCAAAGGGTTGCTTGAGATACATATAACACATTAGTATGAGATATACAATGACAGAGGGATTACATTAATAGAATGTTCTGACCTGAATGAGAATTAACTCAGGAAGTAAATAAATATTATGATGATTTATGAAATTATCTAGCAACAGACGTTTGAAAGCAAATGGCTAATATAGCTGCTCAATGAACACATAGTTGAGCTAGCCTATGAGCAATTCGTGCACAACAGAATGAAGCTTATAATGAAGCTTTTTGAAGATATATTCAGGCTAAAGAGCAACAGATTAACGCTAAGCAACAAATCGCTAGTAACTTAATTAATTATATGTCTAAGCTAAGAGAAGAATATTGAAACACAACAAATCAATATATAATTGATTTATATAAAAGAGCTAATGATATGTATAATAACATAGCTCAAAGTGCAGCACAAGACATTGACCAATATAATCAGTTACTTGCTACTCCACGTAGTTCGTGATGAGGTTCATCTAGTTGAAATAGCATATTAGACTGGTTATCAACATTACAATGATGAAAAGAGTGAGAATGAAGTAGTGACAGTGAAAGTGCCGGGGACACTTCTTGATGAATACGCGTAAAAAATAAAAAACAAAAAGCCTTCTCCCTTGATGTAGGCTCTCCTAGTAATCCAGTATGGAGATTAATGGATTGGATGTTTAAATAATTTTATTCTTTTAATACAACTTCTTATGACACCAGAAGAACAATACAATGCTCTTGTTATGGAAAAAGACATTGCAGAAGACAATGTTAATAGGATTAATAGAGACATTGAAAAATATGTAAAGGTTATTGAAGGTTATTCTAAACTAGATGCCGCGGCACAGGAGAGAATGGCTCCACAAATGCAACAGGTTTTAGAGAGATATAATAATCTAAAAAATGAAAGGTATGCTCAAGAGGATAGATATTGGGTAGCTCTAAATAACATAAATAATTATCAAGCTCAAGCACAAGCACAGCAAACTCCTACAAGAGCTCCATGAACTAGAAGAAAGGTAGACGTTCCAACAGAACCATATCCTGTGGCTAGTCTACCTAATTGACAAATTAGAATGAGTGATTGAAGTATTGTTGGTGGATATTCTCCAGTTCCTAAAACTCAACCAACAACTCAAAATACAAACCAACCTACAGCAAGTACATTAAAAAATGCAGCTTACTGAAGCCAGAATGGAATAGCAACTTGGGTATGAGAAAATTTAATATACCCATACATGGAAGCTTCGTCTTGGGCAGCAAATAAATTAGGATTAATCTCTGATGATGAAAGAGCACAAAACAGACAGACAATTAGAGAAGTTTGGAAACAAGCTTACAATGACAGCCCAGACGTAAATAAAGATAGTAAAGCATATATTTATGCTAATGAATGAACTCAAGCTCTTTGAGATGCTGCAAAATATATGACTGCAGCTGCGCTTTGAAGAAGGGTATTACCTGTCAGAACTGCTCCTACTACTACTCCTACTGTTACTAATCTAGGATTACCAAATTATACAGCTAATCCAGGATTGCCAAATTATACAGCGATTATCCCTTGAAAAAATGGTTGATATATTTTATGATACTAATTTAAACAATGTTTAATATGTGAAGGAATATGTGATTTATGGATGAAGCTTTTGATATGTTTCCTCCTAAAAGATGAAAGCATTGATTGACTATCCATATTTGACTAGATGAGGATAAAGAACCTACAATAGAGTGATTGATAGAAATGCTTGACTGTGGGTTACAGCCACTCATAGATAAGAAATTAGTTAAAGTAAAGGACGAAGGTAAAAAGCAAACTATAACAATTTGAGAATATCAAATCACTCGCCCAAAACCAGAAGAAATTGAGGTTGACGTTGTAGAAGTTTTACCTGTTGAAGAAATAGAATAATGGCTAGAAATATTTTTAGTAGGCAAGTGTGGAAGCTCCAACAAAGGGGCTTTCCTCTTGCTGATGCTAAGCGTATAGCTTATAGACAGCAAGTAATAAATTGAAATATAGTCCCCGGGACATATCAATTAACTGACCAGGGAAAAGAATACTCTAATCTCTTCTCTGAAAAGAGAGCTGTTGTTAGAAAAGATAGAGCTAAGCAAAGAAGATTACAAAAGAAAAATAATGTTTTAAATTGATTATTATAAGATGAAGCATTTATTAGATTGATGAACGACAAAATGTCCCTGTAGATGATGAGGGTGTAAAATATGTAATGCCAGTAATAGGTTAATTAGTCTTCATAACGATTTGATAAAGTTTTGATTAAGCGTAGATAAAGTAAAAGAAAATTTAAAACTTATTCAATCTTATCTTGATAAAATTGATTCATATACTTTATATGAATACTTAAGCTGAGCTATTGATGAAGAGGCTTTCAATGTTGCATTAACAGAATTTAGCCCAAAAAAGATACATAAAAGAACAAAGAAAGACGAGGTAGTAGATACATCTAAAAATGTAAACCCTGAGAAAAAACATAAGTTTAACTGAGATAGTATACGAGATAGATGTGTTTATTGTAATTGTATCCGTAAATATTGTTGAAAAGAAGATTGCCCTAAATATGAGGGAGAATAGTTTTAATTAATAAAAGAATAAACATGGCATGTAATTGTGATTCGTGAACAGAAGCACAGGCAGCATTGGCTCCAGATTGAATGTGCTGCAATCAATGTTGTGACCCATGCTCAAGTTGCTCAGATTCAGCGTGAATAAATATACAATCTACTAATGATTGTCTTACAGTTGATACATCTGAATGTGGGGTAGTAAAGCTTACAGTAGATTGCCCTCCTGAAGTTGTGGCCTGAGAAAATGTTACAGTAGACGTAGATAACGACCCAACAGATTGACATACTATATATACAGTTAATGCAGAATGCGATGATAAATTTGTTGCGGTATGTGGTAACGATGAAGAACCAGGTTATTTGAAAGATAAAGTTATTGGTTGAACATGAATAACTGTAGAAACTCTTTGATGCGATACAGCATGATGAGATGCAAAATTAAGAATAAGTGTCAAACAATCTGAAATAAATGATGAAGATAAAAAGGTGGCCGTTGATGCAGATTGTACTCCTAACTATTTGAAAAATCTCATAATATCCCGTTCTAAGTATGTAGACATAAAACAAGATAATTGTAAGATGGTGATAACAGATAAAGATGTTTCATCTCCTGTACAATATGCTATATGTACACATACTTGATGAAGCTATAATATGGCTCCAAATGTAACAGAAAGAATCTATGCAGTTAACTCTTGAAATGTATCTCCAAGCGACGGACCATACTTCTCTTGAACTTGGGAATTAAAATGAACTAGTGCTTTTAAGAAAGGTACTGGTTTCAATTTCATTGAGATTAAGGAACCTTGATTGTATAACTTTACATATGAAAGTTATGCTTATTGGACGGCTCAATTAGTCTATGCTGTTAGAGCCTGACTATGGGTTGACTGATTAGAATTGTGAGATTTCAAATATAACTGAACTACTTGGACAGACCAGGATTGATTCTATCAGTATCTAAACTTATGATACCCTGGAGAATATGAAGCAAATTGAGATAAGCTAGCTTTAGATAATCTATGATTATGATTCTCTTGAAGCTTTACTCTCTTAATAGACAATGCTTCATCAGCTAGTCCTGTTTGAGTTAGATTTGCTGTAAAGCCAGATTCAAGAATGCTATCTGACCCAAGAATATTGCCTGATTATAAAGATAACTTACCTAACTTTAATGTATGTCTTTCAGACTCTACTCAAGAGATGGGACCACAGACGGTGATAACAATAACTAAATTGGCTAACATGAATCAAATACAAAATTTCAAAGTTTTAAGTTAATAAAAAGCCCTACGTAAAAGTAGGGTTTTTTAAATTGTATTCTTTTTCAATAGAATATAGAATGTTTATATTCTATCTTAAAAGAATATAGAATATTAATCATACTAAAGCGAGATTGATTATATACATTATAAAGAAGTTTTTATCTAACGTTTCTACTCTCTCCTCTAGTTTAGCTAACCTAAGTATTAGCTTCTCAAGTAATAAGTCTGACTTCTCCATCTTCTAGTAGGTCATCAGCTAAAATTAATTCTCCTTCGTCTGTCATAGTAAGGATAGGGAAATCACAGAATTCATCTCCTTTAACAGCTTCTTTTATAGCCTCTGAAAAGCTGTGATATTTTCTTAATTGATAGAATGCTGTGTCTCAACTTCCTGCAACTATTTCAGCTTCGTCTAATGGCTCAAATATTCAATACCCAGAACACACATATAAATGTTCTCATATTGTATCATAAACTAACAGAGTGAAATCTACTTTATTATCTGCATCAATGGATTTAATTTTAGGGATAGCTTCTGCTATGGTTTTATGTAACAATAATTTTAGATTTGCGTCGTATAAATCTACATTATCATTTATAGCTTTCTCAATCTCATTTTGCATAAAATCTACTACTCTACAATCTCAACTTCCAGCTACGATTAAATCATCAATTTTTGTAACTTTAGGACGCCGTTGTCTTACGGCGTCTATAACTGTGTAATTAGCCATAACTCAGCTATCCACAAATATTTTCCATTTTCCCTTTATTTGTTTAGCTGCTAGTAGAGTCATCCTAATCCTCACAAAAAGATAAATCTTCTAAGCATTCTTCTTCATCTTCTTTGTCAGCATAGTCAAGAATGTCTTCTGGGATATACATTAACACACCTGTTTTAGTCCCCCATCATTTATAGAATGAGATGTCGTAAGAATTTCCTTCTCCTCATACTTCTTCATTATAAGAGCAATGGCTGTAGTCTGTAATCATTCCTGTAATTCCTCCATAGAAGGCGAGCATTCTAATAGTATCAGGGCTTAGTTCTTCTAAAGGCTTTGTTGCTCTGACAGTTACAACATCTCCATATTCAAACTTAGGAGAGTGAGCTTGACAGAATGGACATGTGCATTCTGTTTCTTCTCTTTTAGTAGAAGTAAATTCTTCTTTTTTTGGTTCACGCATGATTTTATATTATTAAGAATAAAAGTGGGTGATTTTTTTAATGGGTTTTCCCAGTTCTCATTGTCTTAAAATTTCCAGATTGAATTAAATTTTCTTCGGGTGGAACAACTACCCACTCCCATAATTCAACGTGTCTTATTTTATTTTTGATAACAATGAGAACTACGTTTTCTATATTTCTGTATCAGTCGCTGCTTTCTCTGGAGTAGGAACATTTCTAAGTCGCCCTACTAAGAGTCATACTTTTTCATATTCATCATCTTCTAAAAGGAAGATGGCTCATTGTTCTTCTGCGATTCTTTTGTCTTTATACTCAGCTAATTCTTTATTAGCATTGTTGGTAACATCTTGATATTTTTTATCCAGCTCTGCTAAAGACTCATCTAGTTTAGCCAACTTGTCGTTTTCTTCTTCCGTTCTTTCTTTTTTTGCTCTTAGTTTATCAGCTTCTTCAGAAAGCGGTTGCATTTCTTCAGAGATTTTCTTCCATTCTGGAATACATTTGTCGTTAACTATACTATTAGCTTGCAACGCTATATCTTGTCAAACCTTTTGATATAGCTCACTATCTAATAGTGCCTTATAAGCTTTATCCACCATGGCATGTGTCTCCAAAGTCATATAAGGGAAATTGTTTGAAGCTATTGCTTGTTCTAATAGCCTTCATTCTTTAATACTTACTCCTTTCATTAGGTTATTTGTTAATAAATAAATGCTTTAGTTGCTTTAAGTTTGTCCCTTTGTAATCCGTTTCGTCGTTAAGTCACTTATCATCATTATATTGTTTAACTACAATTTTAGTGATGGGAGCGTTTTTAACATATCCTGCATTAGTGACAGTTATTTTTCTAACCGTTTCATTATCGTCGTCTGGGATTACTCACAAGTCTTGTAAAGTATCTAATATGCTAGACACAACATTATCACAATCTTTTCTCCTTCTTGAATGATATATTGTTTGTATATCAATTTCAAATGGTCAAAGTCATATCAGCCATGCTTTTCATTCTAGTTTCTCTAATATCCTTTTATGCCATTCAATGTAATTTGCTGACGGAAGAGAGACACGTCAGAAATTCTGTCTTTGATTTTTCTTTGATGGGATATTTCCATAGAAATAAAATGTAGTTTCATTAGGAGAATTCATTTCTACTTCTGCATCTATGCATTCCCATTCCCATGAGCTAAACTTCTGTTTCTTCTGTGCCATCTTCTTCTGCATTAGCATATAAATTAAGAGGTTCAAAAAGGGTATCCATATCACTTAACTTCACAAGCCATAATAAACTATTTCGTCAATCTCATCATTTTAATTCTCTTTTTTCTGCTTTGATAAGACGTAGGATTAGCTCACCTCTTTTTTGTATCCACCACCTTCATGCTGCAGTGTATACTACATAGTCAGCTTTGCTAGAGAATATTCAACTTGCATCTCATTTGAAACTAACTTCTATCGCCACATTTCATGTGTCTTGTGCTTGTAAATCCTTTTTAATCTCATAGGTAATTACTTTATCTTTAGTTACCATTCTTATATCCCAATCAGGGAACCTTCATTGAGAGAACTCTAGGCTGATAAAATTAGGATAATCTATTAGATACTTAGCAAAAAGTTTTTCTGCCGTACGTCATTCTTGTAAATCTTTTACGAAACTTCACATATAGTATTAATTATGTTTTAAATTTTATTTTCGTGTTGTCTTTTTTCTACCTCTTTTTTTAGGTTCAGGTTTCTTCTTTTCTTCTTGAGGCGGGAGGACAATAGATTCAATTGTTTCAAACATTTCTTCTTGTTTCTTCTCCTTCTCCGTAATTTCTTCTTCAACGTATATTCTTAAAGCAACAATCTTTCATTGGATTATAGCCTTATTTATTGGAGACATTTCTTTATATGATAAAGCATATTTATCAAATATTTCTTTTGCCTCCTCGTTTGTTTTGATTGTGTGATGAGCCTCATATGGTAACTTAACTTCTTCTCCATTAAAGAATTTAAAATCTTTAACTTTCTTTTCAATAGATATTTCTTCTATTTCTATCTTCTCGTTTAACTTATCTATAATAGAGTTGATAGCTTCTACCATATTATTGAAGTCACTTATTCTAGGGACTACACGTATATAATCTAGTTTATGCATTTTGTTTTATACAGGGAGGGTAAAACTATCGTCAACTAATAAGTCGGCTGTTCATGTACCCCTATATTTTGTCTTCTTTTTAGGTTTTGCGGTAGGGGTAATCTCCGCATTAGCAACAGTAAAGCTGTTTGCATCGTTACTAACTATACTAGGAGTTAGCACTACATTGTCTTTACTTTGAGCGATTATTCTCGTTTGTCTTTGTATCTCTTGTAAATCCTTTTCAAGAGATTCGTTTTCTTTTTTTATTCTTTCTAAGGCCTCTCTCTTTGTTTTATTTTTCTCTAAGTATTCTTGCACAAGTTGTTTACTTTCTTTAGCTATAACCTTGAAGGGTTCATCTAACTCAGAGATTGTCTTAGAATATAAGTCCATTACTATTGTAGCGAGTTGAAATTTATCAAGAGGTAATTGCTTATCCTTTAAATAATTTTCACACACTTCTATCAATTTAGCATTTATATCATCGAGCATATCATCTGGGTCTTTTTTATTATGCTTAATAATAACTTCAAGTCCAACTTTCTCTAATGAGAACTCCAAAATGCTTTGATATACAGTAATGAACTGTCTCAGTTCTTTACGAACTCATTTTGCTGTTGTCTGCATCTATTTCCTGTTCTGAAATAAATCTATTTATTTTTAATGTGAGAGTTTCTATTATCTGTTTCACATTATAATATGTTGTTTTTAGTAGTCTAGCTATTTCATATTTTCATCTACCTTGTTTTATATATGCTAAGATTTTTGCCTCTAGTGGAGTAATTATATTATTGTTTACTAATATATAATCTAGCACATCATCTTCTACATATGAAACAAGACTTTTATTTTCTCACACATCATCAATGGTATATGATTCTAAATTATATTGATTAATACGGTTCGCTAATTCTCAGCGTCACCTATTAAACAAGAACCATAACTTAGAGATTTTCTTTTCATCTGAGATGTCTTCTCTTAATAGAATAGTATCTCAAATCATAAAGGCCTCACTTAGAATATCATCTTTTGTGAATGTAGGATTTGTATTTCTCAGTAGTGGGTTCTTTCTCATTAGGAGTCACATATTACTATACATAAACTCCCTTCATTTCCCAATATCCTCTTTATACAATTCTACAATACGTTCATAAATATTCTTCTGAGACATTTTTCTTTTGTTTTAATTTAAATAGGGGGCGGGTTGCCACCCCATTGAACTTTTCCACACCCCCAAAAATGCGCGTATGCGGGTTTCTAAGAAAATTAACTTTGAATTAATCAGCTAATTCATCAGAAAGGCATCTTCCGCAAGTTACTAAGTTCACTCAGAGGAATTTACTTATACACTCATACATATATTGGCTAGCGTGTTCAGCTAATTCCATATAATCTGAGTTATTCATATCAGTATTTAGTAACTCCTGAGAAAATTGATAGCCCGCTATGGAATGTTTGGTTATACATCGCATATTAGAATCGCATTCTTTAGCCATAGCTTTCAATTGCCTCATAGCTTTTCTTCTCTCCTCTAACAATTCAGTCATTTTTGTATAATGCCAGAATGATAATTGTTCCATATCATCTTTTTGTTCCTCTGTGTACAGCTCTGGGTGCATTAAATCTGCCTGGAGAGAGTTGTATAATTCATTATGGTGACTGTAAGAGGCTATTAAGTTAGCAATTAACTCAATAATCTCTGTCTCAGCCCCTCTGCTAGAATTTTTTTCCATAATTTTTTATTACATTCTAAATATAGAATCGTCAGAAGCCTCTATGTTTCATTGCTTTAACTGTGTAAGGTATTCTTTCATAGTCATTTTAATAAAACCTAAGGCTTCTTCCTTTGTGACGTTGACTTTGAACTCTTGTAGCTGAATTTTTTTCTGCTTAGTGAATATCAAATATGTAAATGGGATTTCTTCTAATCAAGGATGAGCGAGCATTTGCATAAATGAATAATATCTAGCCTGATAACAACCAGTTAACCACTTCTCATTAGTGTTCCATTTAGTTTTTGCCGTCTTGCAATCAAAAATTGCCTCTCAATCTATCCCCCAATCTACTTCTCACGTCACAATAACCTTATATCAGCTACAATCTAACTCCAAAGCACTTCTTAAGTTCCTTAAATCATAACAACCTATAGCTTCATACGGCTCCGCTAATGCAACTAACTGGTCTAGTCAATCATAAAGGAACTGAAATTGCTTATCTTCTACTCAACTAGGAGAAAAATAATGCATTCTGTCCTTATTCATTAGCCTTCTAGCTATTTCAATTTGATGCCTAGCAGATTCTTCTCATCTTTGTATCCTAGCCCACACTATATCCTCAACTAGATTACCAACTCGGAATGTGTTGGCCATTTTTTTCTTGTCTTTTATCTGCATATAGTCTGGAGTAGGGTTCAAAGCCTTCTCAATCTCTGTTACAGAACATATAATTGTTTCATAATTTTCTTTTAGGGGCCGTAATTCGTAATATAACATTGTTATTGTTTAAGAAATAAATTTAGAAAGGTAAATCATCGTCTTTTGTGTCTTCTTTAGCTGCTTGTTCTTCAGCATATTCTTCTGCACTTATAGTTGTAGCTTCTTTATAGTTAACTAACTCAACTCACAATGCTTGTTGTGCTTTTCTATCGTCTGCAGTTAAATCAGAAGCAACTTTGAATACAGGATACTCATAAGTAACTGCTCAAGTCTTTCATTTTGCTACTTTATCAAGAGCTATTCTCTTAAAAGCAGGTGCATTTCTATTTTCGTCTGTGAAAACTTCCATCCAACTCTTAAGTCATGCTCATTTTATACAGAATGTTCTTAGTGTAGTAGCATCTGCAGGGTCAATGTAATGTACATTCTTTGTTAGCTTTAATCAAAGTCCTTTAATATAGTCTTTGATATCTTTCCAAAGCCCTTCTTTAACAATTCCACCATTATTATCTCTAACAGTTAGAATGTCGTTAGCAAATGAGTAAATTTCATTACTCCACACTCAACCTTTATCTTGAAGATAACCTTTAACGCTCCAAGATTCAGCGATAACTACAAACTCTTTCGGGAGAGTAATTTCTTTTTCTTCTCAGGCTTCTCTATCCCAAGCAGTAAATTTCCCATTCTTCCAATTAGCCCAGGAAGCAGATGGGTGATGAGGTCTGTCTACATTTGTAGACGAAGCGATTCAGTAAATTGCCATGTTTAATTAATTTAATAAATAAATATTAATATATATAAAATATATTGTCTATAATATATTTTTTTGTTTTTGTTTTTCAAGAGGAATTTATCTACTGATGTAAAACAAATTCTTCAATGTAAGGAATCATCTCTGTTCGTCTGGGGAATAGCATATAGCATCTATTAATCCTCATATTTCTTCATCAGTTAATAACACAGATACTTCTAAAGGCGATGGTATAGGTAGGCTTAGAATGAATTGTATTAATTCTAACGGAAGAAATATAACTCAATCCATTACATCTATTTTATCTTTTGTTATTATACTTATTTTTCATTTGTTGTATACTACAGTATATCAACGTGCGGACTTATATGGATTCATGCTCTACTAATTAATGATTTAAAACCTTAATAGCTCTTTGAATGAAGTCCTTAGGTTTGATAGATACACTCTTAGGGCTACTTGAAATTAGGCGATACTTAATCATATATGGATATTCTCTCTTTATATGGCACAGTAATCGCCAACCCCTATATCCTAGTTCAAATTCTATATCATCAATTGTTTCTTCTTCGTTACACCATATCAATTCAGCATTCTTGGCTGCTACTTTAAGAATGTGTATTGTTTGTGGTAAACTTAGAGTCTTCCAATCGTGCTCAATTTTCTGAGTCATACCGTAATACATCAGTAGATAAAATTTTGTTTTTGTTATTTGTTTTCATATTGAAGGCACCTGG
>OCTX012286206.1_pt1 | contig 32233 bp, 34 predicted proteins | sample 1539691 | NCBI WGS metagenome assembly OCTX01 (sample SAMN02144231, study PRJEB22623) | gut metagenome | biome: sheep rumen | host: Ovis aries | place: New Zealand
TCGTACCTTTGCAGCCGAATCAGTGTCTTGGTCACAGATACTGCTGGATATCAGCGTTGAAGATGAAGCACGATCACCATATTGTTTCCGCGAGCCGCCACCATATTATATATGGTGGTGACCCCCTCTTTTGCGCCCAACCCTCATGACCTCCGAAGCTCTACTCATCGACAGACGAAACGAGGCCCGGTGGTATCCCATGCGGGTCACCTATAGGCAAGGAGGGGCGGGTGGTTGTGAAAAGAAACTTTGTCTCTTTGAAAATTTCAACTTGATAATAATGAAGAAATTACTTTTTATCTGTGTGCTGATCCTCTCAGCACTCACAGTTTCAGCACAAACGACTAATCTTAACGAGGAGCGCACTGCTGAACTCCGTCAGAATCTCAACATCGACTATTCGATGCCCGACTTCAACACCTCTAAACTCGATCCCGATATTATCGGCTCTCGCCTCTCCAAGATACTCACCGTTTTGGTGAAAAACCCTAGTGACCAAATGCATAAGAGTCTTCTGTCAGCCATTGTTTGTGAGCAGAAAGACTTAGCATTTGTCACGGTCAATGATTATAAGGTAAAGACTATATCCAAACAAGACGATACGATATCCGTTATGCTCGGGATAATTTTAGAACCTAATGCAAAGAAGCTAAAGAAAACAGATATAAACTTGACCCAGGTTAAGGGAATTCCAGAAAGTCCCAAAGCAATTGATCTTTTTTCTTATTTGAGTCGATATATCCGTGAATAATATGAACGTAATAAAAACATCAATCGATGGCGTACTAATTATAGAACCACGCATATTCGAGGATGCCCGTGGCTATTTCTTCGAATCTTTCTCCCAGCGGGAGTTTAATGAAAAGGTGTGTCCTATCACTTTCGTGCAGGACAATGAATCAAAGTCTAGCTACGGCGTGATGCGAGGCTTGCATTTCCAGCGCCCTCCGTTCACCCAGAGCAAACTGGTACGTTGTGTAAAAGGCGCCGTGCTGGATGTGGCAGTTGATATTCGTAAGGGTAGCCCTACATACGGTCAGCATGTGGCAGTAGAATTGACTGAGGATAATCATCGTCAGTTCTTTATTCCGAAGGGGTTTGCTCATGGTTTTGCTGTACTTTCTGAGACGGCAGTATTTCAATATAAATGTGATGAGTTTTATCATCCTGAGGCTGATGGTGGCATAAGCATTCTTGATGGTTCACTGGGAATTGATTGGCGGATACCAACAGAACATGCGATACTTTCGGAGAAAGATACAAAACATGCATTGTTGAAAGACTTTGACTCTCCCTTCGACATAAAAGTGAATTTATACAAGTAAAAATTGATAAGGAGGAGGCTCTTGTCTGTTTCTTGAGTAACTTTCATCATTTGACCAAATCCTTTTCATTAAAACAATTCGGCATGAAAGGAATAGTTTTAGCCGGTGGTAGCGGTACCAGGTTATATCCTATCACCAAGGGAATCTCTAAGCAGTTGATTCCTATTTTCGACAAACCGATGGTGTATTATCCTATCTCGGTGCTGATGCTTGCAGGTATCAAGGATATTCTGATTATCTCAACTCCTGACGATTTGCCAGGATTTAAACGGCTCTTGGGTGATGGAAGTAATTACGGTGTAAATTTTGAATATGCCGAACAACCTTCTCCTGATGGATTGGCCCAGGCATTTATCATTGGCGAGAAGTTCATTGGTAACGACTCTGCTTGTCTTGTTCTAGGCGATAATATCTTCCATGGCGCAGGTTTTAGCAAGATGCTCAGAGATGCTGTACATACTGCAGAAGTCGATAAGAAAGCAACTGTCTTTGGATATTATGTCAATGATCCTGAGCGTTATGGCGTGGCGGAGTTTGATAAAGACGGGAACTGTCTCAGCATAGAAGAAAAACCAGCTAAGCCAAAGAGTAACTATGCCGTGGTAGGACTATATTTCTATCCCAATAAAGTGTTAAAAGTAGCAAAGAATATTAAGCCCTCTGCCCGTGGAGAACTGGAAATAACTACCGTGAACCAAGAGTTCTTAAAAGACGGCGAATTAAAGGTTCAAACATTAGGCCGTGGCTTTGCTTGGCTTGACACAGGTACGCACGATTCACTGGCAGAAGCTTCGACTTATATTGAAGTCATCGAAAAGCGTCAAGGACTGAAAGTTGCTTGTTTGGAAGGCATCGCACTCCGTAAAGGCTGGATAAAACCTGAAAAGATGCGTGAATTGGCTAAGCCGATGCTGAAGAACCAGTATGGTCAGTACCTCTTGAAGATGGCTGATGATTTTGAAAGGAAAGGGGCAGGTAAAATAGATGAATTTTAAACTATGAACATACTCGTAACAGGAGCAAACGGCCAGCTTGGCAACGAAATGCGAATTGTGGCAAAAGACTCCAAAGATAAATATATCTTTACCGATGTAGTGGAGGTTGGAGGTCAGGAAACGACTATCCTTGATATTACTAATCTTGATGCTGTTCGAAGCATCGTCAAAGAGAACGATGTTAAGGTTATTGTAAACTGTGCTGCATGGACTAACGTGGATGCAGCAGAAGATCCAGATAAATATGACCTTGTAGAATTGCTCAATGCAAAAGCCCCTGAGAATCTTGCCATTGCCATGAAAGAAGCAAACGGCTTGCTGGTTCATATCAGCACAGACTATGTGTTTGGTGGTGACCCATATAACACCCCATGTAAGGAAAACCAAAAGGGAACGCCAACTGGAGTTTATGGCTTAACAAAGTTGCATGGTGAGCAGAGTATTCAAAATACGGGAGTTGATTATCTTATTTTCCGCACAGCATGGCTATATAGCGAGTTCGGTAAGAATTTCGTGAAGACTATGCTCAATCTTACAGCTACAAAGCCACAGTTGAAAGTTGTATTTGATCAAGTTGGTACACCTACCTATGCATACGACTTGGCAGCAGCCATCTTTGACATCATTGAAAACCGAAAGTTCGAAGGAAATACTGGTGTTTATCACTATTCAAACGAAGGGGTTTGTAGTTGGTATGACTTTACTAAACTCATAGCGGAGATTGCTGGAAATGAAGGATGTGATATTCAACCATGTCATTCTAATGAATTCCCGAGTCCGGTAAAACGCCCTGCTTATTCTGTTCTTGATAAGACCAAGGTTAAGGCAACCTTTGGTATATCAGTTCCTTATTGGACGGACTCACTTAAAAAGTGTATAGCTAATCTAAAACGTGAACAATAATTTTCAATTTTCAACTGTCAATTTTCAATTAGATATAATATGGAAGTAATAAAGACAGCAATAGATGGCGTTCTTATCATAGAACCACGTATTTTTGAAGATTCAAGAGGTTATTTCTTTGAATCATTCTCGCAGCGTGAATTCGAGGAAAAAGTGCGCCCTATTAATTTTGTGCAAGACAATGAAAGTAAATCTTCTTATGGAGTGATGCGTGGGCTTCATTTTCAACGCCCACCATTCACACAGAGTAAACTCGTACGCTGTGTAAAGGGAGTGGTGCTTGATGTGGCTGTTGATATTCGTAAAGGCTCGCCTACTTATGGGCAGCATGTAGCTGTAGAACTGACAGAAGATAACCACCGACAGTTTTTTGTACCCCGTGGCTTTGCTCACGGTTTTGCTGTGCTCAGTGAAACTGCTGTGTTCCAATATAAATGTGACGAATTCTATCATCCTGAAGCTGATGGTGGTATCAGCATCCTAGATGACTCCTTGGGAATTGACTGGCGAATCAAAGATAAGGCAATTCTCAGTGAAAAGGACACTAAGAATCCGTTGTTGAAGGATTTTGATTCACCATTTGATATTAAAGTTGATTTGTATAAATAATGAAAAGAACAATCGTTATTACCGGCGGGGCCGGATTCATTGGAAGTCATGTGGTGCGCCTTTTCGTGAACAAGTATCCCGAGTATCACATCATTAACCTCGACAAGCTGACCTACGCTGGCAACTTGGCTAATCTGAAGGACATCGAGAACAAGCCCAACTACGAGTTTGTGAAGATGGACATCTGCGACTTCGATGCCTTCTATAAGCTCATGCAGGACAAGAAGGTGGATGGTATTATCCATCTCGCAGCAGAGAGTCATGTGGACCGTTCCATCAAGGATCCGTTCACTTTCGCCAAGACGAACGTGATGGGAACTTTGAGTTTGCTCCAGGCTGCAAAGCTCTATTGGGAGAGTCTGCCTGAGCGTTATGAGGGCAAACGCTTCTATCACATCTCGACTGACGAGGTGTATGGCGCCTTGGAACTGACTCATCCAGAGGGTATCGAACCGCCATTCACAACGACGGCTTCAAGCTCTGAGCATCATCTGGCTTATGGTGATAAGTTCTTCCTGGAGACCACGAAGTATAATCCTCATTCGCCTTACTCAGCAGCGAAGGCTTCTTCAGACCATTTTGTGCGTGCCTACCACGATACTTACGGCATGCCCGTGGTGGTGACGAACTGCTCGAACAACTACGGCCCCTATCAGTTCCCCGAGAAACTGATCCCGCTGTTTATCAATAATATCCGTCACCGCAAGCCTCTGCCCGTCTATGGTAAGGGTGAGAACGTGCGCGACTGGCTCTATGTCGAGGATCATGCCCGTGCCATCGATGTGATTTTCCACGAGGGCAAGATTGCCGATACCTACAATATCGGCGGCTTCAATGAGTGGAAGAATATCGATATCATCAAGGTGGTGATTAAGACCGTTGATCGTCTGCTGGGTCGTAAGGAAGGCGAGGATATGGATCTCATCACTTTCGTGACAGACCGTGCTGGTCATGATTTGAGATATGCCATCGACAGCTCTAAACTCCAGAAGGAACTCGGTTGGGAGCCCTCTCTCCAGTTCGAGGAGGGTATTGAGAAGACCGTCCGCTGGTATCTCGACAATCAGGAGTGGCTCGACAACGTGACCTCTGGCGACTATCAGAAATATTACGATGCTCAATATATGAATAGATAATTATGTCTGAGAAGCAAATTACTGTCACCTCACCGTTGTTGCCCAACCTCGATGAGTTTAATGAAATGCTGAAAGAAATATGGGCAAGTAAGTGGATTACCAATATGGGGCAGTTTCATAAACAGCTGGAACAGGCTCTGTGTGATTATCTTAAAGTACCTTATATCAGCCTTTTTACGAACGGTACGCTGCCGTTGTTAACAGCTTTGCAGGCACTCCGTATTACTGGAGAAGTTATTACTACGCCTTATAGTTTTGTTGCTACTACCCATAGCATCTGGTGGAATGGTTGCAAACCCGTATTTGTTGATATTGAGGAAGAAACCTGTGGCATTGACCCTGATAAGATTGAGGCTGCAATTACACCTAAGACTACGGCCATCATGCCCGTTCATTGTTATGGCAAGCCTGTGAAGATGAAAAAGATTCAGGAGATAGCTGATAAGTATGGACTGAAGGTTATCTATGATGCCGCTCATGCTTTTGGTGTAGAAGTAGATGGCGAGAGCGTGCTGAATGCTGGTGATATGAGTACATTGAGCTTCCATGCCACGAAGGTCTATAACACCCTTGAGGGTGGTGCGTTGGTAATGCATGATGAGCAAACGAAAAAGCGCATTGATTATTTGAAGAATTTTGGTTTTGCTGGTGAGACAGAAGTGGTAGCCCCTGGAATCAATAGTAAGGTTGACGAAGTCCGCTCTGCATACGGATTGCTTAACCTTAAACAGGTAGATCAGGCTATTGCTAACCGTCAGAAAGTTGCGAATAAGTACCGCGAGGCTTTGCGTAATGTTCCTGGAGTCCGCTTCTTCGATGACATGCCAGGAGTAAGACATAACTACAGTTATTTCCCCATCTTTATTAATGCGGAAGAATATGGAAAGACCCGCGACCAGTTGTATTTTGAGATGCGTGAAAAGAACGTATTGGGACGCAGGTATTTCTACCCGCTTATCAGCACGTTTAGCACCTATAGAGGACTTCCGAGTGCAGCACCAGAGAACCTTCCTGTGGCAACAAAGATTGCCAATGAGGTTATATGCCTACCTATGCACCATGAGTTGAGCGAAGAGGATATGGATAGAATAATAACCCTTATTCTGCATTAATTATATTTTTATATGACGATAAATACTGAAACTTCTTTTTATTCAGAGGATGAGCTTAAGACAATAGGGTTTAAATCTCTAGGAAAACATGTTTATATAAGTAGATTCGCACGCTTTTATCATCCTGAAAGGATAAAAATTGGTAATCACGTTCGTATTGATGATTTCTGTATAATATCTGCAGGGTCTTCAATTACTATTGGGAATTTTATTCATATTGCTTGTTACACTTCTTTAATAGGTGAAGGGAGAATAGAGATAGAAGATTATTGTTCTATCTCTGGAAGAGTTAGTATTTATTCAAGTACAGATGACTATTTGGGTATGGCTATGACAAACCCAATGGTGCCAAGTGAATTTACTAAAGTAACAAGCCTTCCAGTTATAATGCATAAAAGTGTAATAATTGGTTGTGGATGTGTTATTTTGCCTGGTGTAGAGTTGTTTGAAGGTGCTTCAATAGCAGCCTTATCATTAGTTAAAACAGACTGCCTTCCTGATACCATATATTCAGGAATACCTGCAAATCCTATTGCAAAGAGGTTTCCTCAATATCACAAATTTGAAAAAAGATTTGAAGAAATGATTAATAAATAGATTTATTATATTATTTGAAAGTATGAAACAATTTGAGAATAAAGTCATATGCATCTCAGGGGCCGACGGTGGTATTGGCAGAGAGATAACCAAGAAGTTTGCAGCAGAAGGAGCAACGCTGATATTGACTAGTATTGCAGATACCCCTGCATTTGCAGACTTTGTCAATGGGTTAAAAAACGAGTATAAGGTGGAGGTATATCCTTTCTGTTTTGACCTTTCAGATGAGGAGGCTATTAAAGAAGGATTGAAAGCTATTAAATCTCTGAAATTGAAGATTAATGTTCTAATCAACAATGCAGGTATGCCTCATTTGGCAATCTTGCCGTTTACCAAAATGAGTGATGTGAAGAAAGTATTCCAAGTGAACTACTTTTCTCAAATTCAGATTACTCAGTCATTATTGGGTAGTATGGCAAAAAATGGAGAAGGCGTTATTCTTAATGCAGCTTCTATAGCTGGTATTGATGGAGACCCGGGTAATACCGTGTATGGTGCGACCAAAGCATCCATGATTTTGTTTACAAAGGTACTGTCAAAGGAGTTGGCTCCTCAAGGCATCCGTGTAAATGCCGTAGCACCTGGTTTAACAAGTACTCCTTTTGCCGACGCAATGGGTGATAAGGCAAAAGCTTCTATGGAGCAAATTTCTTCTATGGGAAGATTGGCTACTCCAAAGGAGATTGCTAATACCTACTTCTTCTTGGCATCTGAAGAAGCTTCATTTATTAATGGTCAAGTGATCAGAGTGGATGGCGGAGTTAAATAAGAAACAATCATAAAAGAATATAACAATGGAAATCAACGAGATTAAAGAAAAGGTATTTGAAATTGTTGCAACTGTTTGCAGTGTTGACAAAAGTGAAGTAAATGAGAATAGTACGGTAGGTGATTTTCCCGCATGGGATTCACTAGGCCAGCTTAACATTCTCCAACAAGTTCAAGACTCATTCGAGGTTGAATTTGAGCCAGAAGAGATGATGGACATTGAGGACGTTAATGACATCATCAATACCGTCAAATCAAAACTTTAATAATGACAATAGAAGAACAAATATTTCAGAACTCAATCCAGCAGCCCGACCACATTGCATTGATAACGCCTGCTGAACAGGTGACGTATGCCCAACTTTGGGAGCGTTGCCTGTTGGCATCTACCAATGTGAAGCGTAAATACGGGCTTAAGCAGGGGGATAGAATCATTTTGTCAGCCTCTGCCAATATCGATTTCATTTACACCTACTTCGGTATCCATATGGCCGGAGGTGTATGTGTGCCCATTGATCCGGACACCAATGAAACGCGATTTGACTTAATTAAACAATCCACAAAGCCTGTCTGCACCATGGGCTTGTTGCACAAAGTGGAGGAAACCCCAACGATTCCTCTAAATGATGTGCTTACACCTTGTGAAGAGATAGATCCTTACCAGCAGCAAGACTTGGAGCAAATAGCAGATGTGCTGTTTACTACGGGTACTACAGGTGCGCCCAAGGGTGTGGCTCTCAACCACCGCAATCTAGCAGCAGCGGCTCTTAATATCAACATGTTCATTAAGAACACTGCTGATGATGTAGAGTTGTTGGCGTTGCCGGTTAGCCATTCATTTGGTTTGGGGCGTGTGCGTTGCGTGCTCTCCATGGGTGGTTCATTGGTGCTGCTTGGAACCTTTGCCAGCATGAAGAAGTTCTTTGGACAAATGGAGCAGTTCCATTGCACGGGCTTTGGTATGGTTCCTGCCGGATGGGGCTACATTAAGAAGATGAGCGGGCGCAAGATTGGCCAGTTTGCTGACCAGCTCCGTTACATTGAGATTGGTAGCTCATTCATGTCAATTGAAGATAAGGAACTGCTTTGTGAATTGTTGCCCAATACACGCATTTGTATGCACTATGGCCTAACCGAGGCTTCTCGTTCTGCCTTCATGGAGTTCCACTCGGAGCATGATTACCTAAATACCGCAGGTAAAGCGTCTCCAAATGTGGATGTGAAGATCTTTGATGCAGAGGGCAAAGAACAGCCTGAAGGTGCAGAAGGTGAGGTGTGTGTAAAGGGTGAGCACGTGACATGCAGTTACTGGAATGAGACACCTGAAAGATTTGCAAAAGACTTCTTTAACGGATACTTCCGTACTGGTGATGGCGGCCATTTGGATGGGGACGGTTACATTCATCTGAAAAGCCGTATCAAAGAAATGATCAATGTGGGTGGTAAGAAGGTGAGCCCCATGGAAGTGGAGGACATCTTGAATACCATCCCTGGCATTGAGGATAGCGCCTGTGTGGCTATGCCCGACCCTGAAGGGGTGATGGGTGAGTTGGTCAAGGCCTTCATTGTCTGCAAAGACGAAAGCCTGACAGATGCGGCCATTATTGAGGCTCTGAAACCCAAGTTGGAAGTCTATAAACTCCCCGCTGCCATTGAACGCATTGACGCAATCCCCAAAACGGCATCCGGGAAAGTTCAAAGATTAAAACTGAAATAACGATATGGAAGAGCAGTTAACGTATATGGATCAGTTGTTCAACTTGCCGGCTTATTCCGACGATGAAGAACAACAACGTCTATACCTAAAAGCCTTGCAGGAAGAACTGGTATTTCATTATGAGAATAATGAGATGTACCGCCAGTTTTGCGACCGCAAGGGCTTTGATCCCCACAAGGAGATAACCTCACTGGAGGCTATTCCGCCTGTGGCCGTAAGTGTATTCAAAGACCTGGGTATGGGCCTGGCTTCCGTACCGAAGGAGGACATTAAGTTGCGGTTGCAGTCTTCTGCCACATCCGGTACTCCGAGTACCATTGTGGTAGATAAGATTACCTCCAAGCGCCAGGCCAAGGCTATGGTGAAGGTTATTCAGGAGGCCATTGGTCGTGAGCGTAAACCATTCTTGGTGATGGATATTGACCCTAGGTCAGAGTTCCGAGCCTTGTTGGGTGCCCGTTTTGCGGCCATTACAGGTTACTTGAACTTTGCCAGCAAGGCCGGTTATTTCCTGAAAGCAAAAGATGGTGTGTCCTACTTTGATGTAGATGCCATGCAGGAGTATGTGGCTAGTATCCCTGCTGACCAGCCTGTGGTGGTGTTTGGCTTTACCTATATTCTCTACAGCAACGTGCTCAAAGCCGTCAAAGAAAAGGGTATCAACATTCCGCTGCCCAAGGGCTCCAAGATTATCCACATTGGCGGTTGGAAGAAATTGGAAAGCGAGAAGATTAGCAAAGAACTCTTCAACAAACAATTGGCAGACTGCTTTGGTATTGAGCCCGTGGATGTGATTGACATCTATGGCTTTACCGAGCAGATGGGTTTGAACTATCCCGACTGCCCTTGCGGTTGCAAGCACGAGAGCAGCTATGTGAAAGTGCTGGTACGTGATATTGTTACCAATGAGGTACTGCCTGCTGGCGAAGAAGGAAAGTTGGAATTCATTACTCCTGTCCCGCATAGCTATCCCGGCAATCTGGTGCTGACTGATGACCTGGGTATGATTATAGACGGAGAGTGCCCTTATGGACGCCCCGGAAAGCGTTTCAAGATTCTTGGTCGTCTGAAGAAGGCGGAAGTTCGTGGTTGTGGAGATATTCTTTCCAATAAGCTTACATTCCAGAAGCGTACTACTAGTGCTGTGAATGACGACAATCTGGAGATTCAATACTTCACCAATGAACTGCTCGAGGAGGAAAGTTCTGAGAAGGTATTCCAGGGCATGATTGATTCTCTGAGAGGTCAATTACCTTGGCTTCGCAAACAGCCAATAGATGCACTCATTGGTTTGATTGATGCTGCTGCCAAGCGTTGGGCAACTGACCCGAAGTATCTGTTCTTGAAAGATAAGGGCTTGAACTTCCTGGCGACTTGGTGTAGTGAGCGTCATCTGAGAGAGATTGCTCAGTTTGGTTTGAGAGGCAATCTGTCTTATGCTGATACTTATTGTGCCTTCCCTGATTCAGAGAAGCACCTGTTGAAAGCCAATTCTCGTGGCCTCTGCTGCCATTGGATGGCCGGTAATGTGCAGATCCTGGGACTCTTTGCACTGGTTCAGTGCATTATGACCAAGAATGTAAACCTGCTGAAGGTGTCCTCTCACGATGAAGGCGTATTTGCCAGTCTGTTGAGCGCATTTGAAGGTTTGGAATATACCACACCTGATGGCTACTCCATTAAGGGTGATGAATTATTAAAGACTATGGGTGTGGTTTACTTCTCACGTAATGCCGTGAAGCTGGGCGAACAGATGTCCAAGAATGCTGATGTGCGTATTGCTTGGGGAGGACGTGAGGCTGTTGAAACCGTAGCCGGGTATCCTTCCAAGTACGATTGCGAAACGGTTATCTTTGGACCTAAGCTTTCATTTGCTGTGGTGAGCAAGGAAAAGCTAACCGACGAACAAGCTGCCAAGAAATTGGCTCGTCGTGTTTCCGTAGATGTGTCTGTATTTGACCAGTCCGGTTGCGCCTCTGCCCATAACCTCTTTATCGAGAAAGGTGGATCTGTAAGTCCTAAGCGTTTTTGCCAGATTCTGAATGAATCTATGGGCAAGACAGAGATTCAGATTCCGAAGCCTACTATGAGTCCTGAACAGGTATCTGCCGTTCATTCCATCCGTGGTGTCTATGACTTCTGTGGATTGTCTATTGGCAGTGAAACTATGTCATACTCCATCCTGTTGGATGACAAGGACGAATTGCATAAGCCTGTTTATTCACGTGTGCTGTTTGTACATGCCGTGGATAGCATTATGCAGGCTATCAAGCACGTTACTGAAGACATCCAGACCATTGGTGTTGAGGCAACTCCTGAGCAGGCTGTCGCATTTGCAGAAGCTGCTACTCCTATGGGAGCGGTTCGTTTCCCGCAGATTGGTCGTATGCTAAACTTTGAGATGCCGTGGGATGGTATTGTGTTGATAGATAGATTAGTGAAGTGGAATACCCTGATGGGACCGCTGGTATAACTTCAAATAAATGATTCAAATCCACGACATCACCAATACTATATTTACCTCCAAGACCTATATCCTCTACAAAGAAGGTGAGGATAAGGCTTGGTTGGTGGATATTGGGGATATTGAGCCAGTGATGGCGTTCCTAAAGGCGAAGAATCGGAGAGTTGAAGGAGTATTGCTTACTCATGCTCACTTTGATTATGTATAAGGTTTGGAGGCATTGGTTGAGCATTTCCCAGAATGCAAAGTGATTGTCTGCGAATATGCAAAACAAGCACTTGCCTCCGATAAGTTGAATATGTCGAAGTATCACGGGACTCCCATCAACTTTACGAGCGATAACATTATTGTAGTGAAAGAGGGGGATAAGATGACACTGTTTGAATACGAGCCTCAAATGGAGTTTTATGAAACCCCTGGTCATAATCCCGGATGCCTAACGATGGTGATGGGGAATACCATTTTTACTGGCGATGCCTATATCCCTGGAGTTGGAGCAAATACAAGATTACCAAGAGCAAATAAAGAACAAGCAAAAGAATCATTAGAACGTATTTTGAAATTGGCTGAAGGAAAAACCGTTCTCTCCGGCCACGACACAACGAATCTAGATAGAAAGGAGTCATTTTGAGCAAAGTTTCAATATAATATGGCAGAGCAGAGCTTAAAAGATAAAACAGTTAAAGGTGTAGGTTGGAGTGCTGTTGACAATGTTGTGCAATATATTGTGCAATTCGTTGTCAGCATCGTACTTGCCCGACTACTTTCACCGGACGATTATGGCTTGCTGGGTATAATTGCAATATTTACTGCAATATGTACAGCTATTATAAATGGTGGTTTTACTAATGCCTTGATTAGAAAAAAAGATTGTTCTAATGATGATTATAATACCGCGTTTGTTGTTAATTTTGTGCTAAGTTTAATTCTTTATGTGCTTATTTTTGTCAGTGCCCCTTTTATTTCTGCTTTTTTTGGACGTGAAGAGTTAACTCTGTTGACTCAGGTCTCATCAATTGGAATAATAGTTGGATCATTATCTCTCGTACAACAAACATGGCTTACTAAGAAAATTGATTTTAAAACTCAGACTAAGATAACCCTCATTTCCTCAATTACAAGTGGCTTTATTGGAATAGGAATGGCGTTGTTAGGATGTGGTGTATGGGCATTGGTCGCTCAGGGACTTATAGCACAATTCTTTCGAACTGTCCTACTATGGGCTTTCACTAGTTGGCATCCTAAGATTCAATTTTCTATAGATAGCTTTAACGAACTGTTTGGCTTTGGGTGGAAAATAATGGTAAGTGGTATTTTAGATACGGTGTGGAAAGAAATGAATCAGGTAGTAGTTGGCAAATTTTATAATCCGGCGACCCTTGGTCAGTACACACGGGCCAATCAGTTTTCTCAGCTTTTTTCAAATAATCTAACAGGCGTAATACAAAGAGTGACATTTCCCGTGCTGAGTGATATTCAAGAGGATAAGTCCCGAATGGTAAATGCATACCGACGAATTATTAAAACAACAATGTTCTTTACAGCTATTAGCATGTTTTCCATTGGAGCTGTGTCTTCCCCATTATTGTATTGCCTGATTGGTCAAAAATGGCTTGAGGCAGCTTCCTATCTTCCACTTATTTGTATTGCAGGCTCACTCTATCCTCTGCACTCTATTAATTTAAATATGCTTCAAATTCAAGGACGAAGTGATCTCTTTCTTGGGTTGGAAATTGTTAAGAAAATAATAGCGATAGGGCCTTTGTTGATAGGAGTTTTTTGGGGTATAATGCCTATGCTATGGGCGGGTGTACTTGTAGGTATATTATCTTTTTTCCTGAACAGTTATTATTCTGGGAAAACATTGGGCTATTCTTCTTGGATGCAGATAAAAGACATTTCCCCAAGTTATGGCGTGGCGCTAGTAGTAGCGTTTGCTGTATGGTTTTTAAAATACTTACCGATAAGCAACTGGTTTATTTTACCTTTGCAGATTGTTGTTGGACTGACAGTTTTTTTTGTGATATGTAATGCTACAAGACTTGATGAATACGGAGAAGCAAAAAGAATTATAGTTCCATTTTTGAAAAGTATCATAGGAAGATCAAAATCAATTATATGAATTGTGAATTAAGAATATTACATTGTGTGACCGATGAAAAATTCATTGATGATTTGATTGAATTTACGCAGGTCATATGGACAGGCTGTTATCATGAATATGCCTTTATTTATAGTCACCCAGATATAGAATTCAAATATATTCATAAGAAGGAATTTGTAAAAAGATTCAGGGGACATCAAATAGTCGATTATATACAGAAAGAAAAGATTAATGTGGTTATTCTTCACAATCTGTATAGTATTCCTGTATATGACTTAGCAAGTATTCCCCCAAAAGTGACAGTTGTATGGTTTGCATGGGGATTTGATCTCTATAGTCCCACCTACCAAATACACCGGCCGCTTATAAAGATAGATATGTATTACGAGAAGACAAAGCAAGCCCTCAACAATGTCAAGTCATTGAATTACAAATTTGAATTATTTATTTCGGCTGTGTTAAGGTGCAAGGATTTTTTCAAAATAAAGAAAGCCATTTATAGAGTAGATTTCTTTTCTGGCGTCATTCCAGAAGAATATGATTTAATTATAGCAAATAAAAAGAATCACTATTTTAGAGCAAAACCTTTGCATTTCAATTATCATTCATCTCAGAATGGTTTTAAAGAGGAGTATCTTAATCAACCAACAGTTTCTGGTTTTGATATTCAGATTGGTAATTCAGGTGACCCTACAAATAACCATATCGATGTTATGAGTATGCTACAGCAATACAAGATTAAAGACAAAAGAATTATATGCCCTCTCAGTTATTCTGGACCCAAATATTATCGAGATATAGTAAAAAAGTATGGAGAAAATGCTTTCGGCGAAAGATTCCATCCACTAATATCGTTTATTCCGTATGACGAATATACCAAAATACTGTCTACAACTCGATATGCAATATTCGCAATGGAGAGACAACAAGCAATGGGAAATGTGCTTTCTGGTTTGTGGGAGGGTCGTATGCTGTTCTTGTCAGAAAATAACCCGGAATATCTTAGCCTAAAAAAAAGAGGTTATGTCCTTTTTACAATACAGAAAGATCTTTCTATGATAGAGCGAAACGAAATGCTGTCTGAAAAGGATATTATGACGAACAGGAGGCTACTAATTAGTGATTTTTCGGATGATACAGAACGTAAGAAAACACATGTGATTATTACAAAATTAAAAGAATCACTTGAAAACTAATTCAAAACTCTTTTCCTCTTTTCGTTCACCAATTAAGATCGCTATTGACTTCACTATAACTATTCAAAAATAAGAATTATAGTTTTTCTTATGAGAGGAATCATCTGTACAACTTTTTTACAAAATCGTAACTCAGATGAGATAATAATGAGGAAAAATGTTCTATATGTTATCTGTAGTGTGATGCGTCATTTGATCCTCACATTAGTGTTGTTATTATCACCATCGAGTGAGGTCTTGGCTAAACGAGTAATATATGACAAACCAGGCCAGGATTTGAGACAGTTGTTCTCAAGAGAGAAAGCCCAATATGTGATTAGATATCATCACCAATTTAGAAACTTAATCATACTACCTCAAAATTGTGAGTTGCATTTTGATGGCGGCTCTTTGGAAGGAATGATTCAATTTAATAGTACGCTGCTGACAGGAAATGTTAATTTGAAAGGCTCTCATCTGAGTGGAAATGTAAGGAATAAGGAGTTCCGTTCAGAATGGCTTTGTTATAAAGATGGGATCCATGACGATGCAGAAAATATTAATCAGCTGATAGCTATATGTGGTAAGATTCATTTTCAAAAAGGAAACTATTTATTAAAGTCGATTCACAAAGGACCACGTCAACAGAAAGTCTTGGATGATTGGCAAGCGGTGGGACATATTGGAATATCTAAATCAAATGTAGAATTGATAGGCAAAGAAACAGGTGTGGTTTTCATTACACCAACCCCCAATGTAACAATATGTATTTACTCTCCTCCTTACCAATTTGAGAAAACTGTTAGAAATGTAAAAATAGAGAATATTACTTTTAGGGCTTTGAATGACGGAAAGGAAATTTTACAGTTAAAACATACTATCAAAGCAATGGGTGTCAATGGCTTGATAATAAATAAGTGTGTTTTTGATGACTTTTGGGGCGATGCTATCTGTCTATATAGTTATGGGGATATGCCATCAACAGGTGAAAGAACTCGAAACAGTAATATTACAATAATAAATAATCATATTATTGGTGGAAGGCATAGAAAAACGCGTAATGGTGTAGCTGTTGTTAATGGAGTGAATGTCAGAATTGAAAGAAATGTGATAGAGCAAACTTCTGGTGAAGGAATGCCTGGCGCCATTGATGTAGAGGCTAATAGTTTTGCATTTAGTATTAAAAATATTATAATTTAAGATAATATTATCAAAAATTGTGGAGGAACAGCTGGAGGGATCTGTATAAACTCCTCCGGATATAAGGCTCCTGCATATAATGTTAAGATAAAAGGTAATCATATAAGTGGATGTACATCTGGGTTGGCCTTTGTAGTTAAAACGGATCGAGTGACAAGAAAATTTAAAGTTGTCAATAATGTCGTTGAAGCGGACACAACCCCATACCAATTTGTCGGTGATGGGAAATCTTCTAATTGGACATTTATAAATAATATGTTTAAGAAAAAATCATCAATAAAAATACCAGGTATGATTCATGTTGATGGCTTGGTTGTAAGAGACTAAAATAATGGTAACTGATAGAATTAAATGATACAGCTATTATTACTTCATATTTGCGTAGTTGGCCTTGCTATTCTTTTTGCAAGCATTGGTGTAAAAGTGAATAGAAAAGAAGGGAATCGTTTCAAATTGAATTATGGTTATATTCTATCCTTCTTATTTCTTTTCTTATTATTGGGCTTTAGAATTAATTTAGGTAGAGATTGGGATGGTTATGAAACCATTTATAACTCTATTTATCAGCAAGAGTATGTATTTGGTGATTCGAGGGAATTAGGTTTCCTCCTTTTAGTTAGGTTTCTTCGCTCTTTAGGTTTTGAATTCCAGTCTTTTATAATAGTTTCCTCCTTTCTAACTCTTTTTTTCTTTTTCGTATCGTATAGAAAGTTTTATTTTTTGCTCCCTTTTGGTATTTTTATTTTTTGGGGAGACTGGGGTTACACAGTATCAATAAATACAATTAGGCAGGGCATCGCACTTATGTTATTTCTTAATGCATCACTATATATAGACTCGCAAGAGAAAAGAGCTGGGTTTAAATTTCTCTTATTTTTGTTTTTGGGTTTTTTATTTCATTATTCGATCTTATTATTTCTTCCGTTTTTCTATATTGGTCGTTTAAAACTAAATGATAGTACTTTTATTCTATTATGTTTGATGATATTTGTGGTATCGCAATTTGTTATTTTGCCTGCGTTTGAGGACATTATATCACTAATTGACAAATATCAACATTATGCATCTGACAATCGTCTATTCAATGATAATAATTCTTTTGGGCTAGGAGCGTTACTCCTACTATTTATTAGATTTGCCCCTATATCTGCTTATTCTTATGTAAAACAGCATCATCCTTCCCTCCTTAAGTTTTTAGTATTATATTTCATAGGGTTAAGTATTTATTATGGCTTTTACAAGTATATGCTCATCATAAGATTTACTTTTTATCTGCAATTTATAGAACTATTTGTGATGGCTTATTTTTTATATTTTCTATTTGTTGAGAAGAAAATAAATAGATTGTTTGGATATGGATATGTAACAGCAATACTATTTAATTATATATATACGTTTAAGGATTTCCTTGCAGACCAATTACTTTCTTCAAATGTGTCATTAATGTTTATGGATTTTGTTTATCGTCAATAATATATGTCATCAATAGTATCAATAGTAGTTCCGTTCTTCAACAGGTCAAAACTTGTATGTGGAACAATATCATATATTGTTGGGCAAACGTATTCCGACTGGGAGCTGATAATAGTGGATGATGGCTCAGAAGAAAAAGAATACCAGACTGTCAAAACAGAATGTGAGAAAGACCACCGCATCAGGATTGAAAGAAGGCCTGAGTCTAGAATAAAAGGTGCTCAGTCTTGCAGGAATATAGGTCTTGAACTGGCAATGGGTGAATACATAATTTTCTTTGACTCGGATGATTATGTTCCTAATTATTGTTTGGAGCAAAGGGTCTCATTTATGGAGCAGCACCCTGATTTAGACTTTGCAGTGTTCCCTTATGCTGAATTTGTAGATAATCCATACTCCCCAGAAACCATAGGAGGGTTGAGATATTACGAAGATGATTTGAGGGAATTTGTTGCCAGACGTTTGCCTTTTATGGTCTGGAGTAACATTTATAAGACAGAATCGCTTCGCAACAATAATATTCAATGGGACACCAATTTGAAGTCCCTACAGGATGCACACTTTAATATTTCTGTTCTATGTGCTGGCTTGAAATACGATTATGCTGAGAAATGCCTAATAGACTATTACAATAGGATTGGGAACAAAGGGGCTTCCATTTCTAAAGGGATATACTCACCTGGTCATTTTGACTCCCATATTTACTACATGAAATCTGTGCATGATGCGGTGGCGGGTCAAGAAGAAATGAAGAAGGCTTTGCGTGACTGCTGTTTGTACATATATAGCCTGATGATGCACAACTATTCCAGAGAGTATAGTGCGAGGCTGATTGCTTGCCTGTCTGATGACCGATGGTTTTATGTGCTGACAAAGATAAAGAATGTCATCTACAGGAGTGTGTTAAGACCGCTTCATATTGATGCAAATAAATCAAGATGGATGCTTTTCCCTGCCTTCAGTATGTCAAGGAAGAAGATTCTAAGGAACCAGCGTGAGTACTGTACAGCGAAAGCATTGCGCATGACGAATATTGCAATTTGAAACAATATAGACCTATTTATGCAAAGAACATTGGGACTAAGCTCTGCGTATAATGCGGAGGGCTATGATTATACGATGTGTTATATGAAGGCCATTGGCATCATATGTGTCGTGGTGGGTCATTCATTGACGGGAAGTGTGATAGAACATTTTGTTGGTTTGTTCCATATGCCACTGTTCTTCTTTGTCAGCGGATACTTATTCAAAGAGAAGTATGTCAGTAATCTCAAATCATTTTTCGGGAGGAGAATGAAAACTTTGTGGTGGCCTACTTTTAAATGGATAGCCATCGTGGTCCTGCTCCATAACGTATTTTTCTCGTTCGTTAGGAGTGTACAATTCAGATTATCCGTATGGCGATACTATTCCGTATGTGTACTCATCTTTTGACTATGCCAAAGCGTTATTCTCTGCTCTTTTCTTACGATGCAATGAGTTGCTGTTTGCCGGGTTATGGTTTCTAAGGATGCTACTGGTGGCTTACATCATATGCTTCCTGATGATAAAGTACCTGAATACACGCATCCGGGCGATTGTTGGGGGGGGGGTATTTTGTTAGTAGTTGTTGCTGTCACATTGTTGCTTGAATATATTGGGTTAATACGCATACCTTACATACCTATTTATGCGTCATTTTTCTTTTTTGCAGGGTTTGTTTGGCACAAATACTTCTCTGAGAAATACCAAGCGTCTATGGTCTCGCCAAAGATTACGGTTTTGTTCCTTATGTCACTAACAATTGGAGTGTTATTTGTAAATAGCTCCATGCTGAATGTCACTGTCTATACGTTGCTGCCATATACGTTGGTAGCCCTGTCTGGAACATTTCTGGCTATGGCCATTGGTAAGTACTTGGGGAGGCAGAGTAAACGTACCTTCTTTCTGAAGTATTTTACATACGTAGGCAATCACACATATGATATTCTCATGATGCATATCATGAGTTTCAAGGTGGTCACATTGCTGTTAATAATCATTTATGGCTTGAACATTCAGGAAATCGCATTTTTCCCGACACATCTGGTTTATGCAAAGAAAGGATGGTTCCTGTTTTATCTCCTGATGGGAATAAACCTTCCGCTGATATTTCGGAACTGTTATGATACCATTAAACAAAAGACGAATATTCACTTATGCAAAAGATATTGATTCTACTCTCAACATATAACGGAGAGAAATATTTAGAAGAACAACTGGCTTCATTCACCATACAACGAGGAGTGGAGCAGCGATTATTGGTTAGGGATGATGGTTCATCTGATAATACGATAGCCATTTTGAAATCATTCAATGAGAAATATCCGGACTTGGTTGAGGAAATAATTGAAGGTAAAAACATGGGTTCTACCGCAAGTTTCTGTGATTTGATGAAGGAAGCATTTTCTAAATATGGAAATACATTTGAGTACTTTGCCTTTGCGGATCAAGATGACCTTTGGCTAGAGGACAAATTGTGCAAGGCAGTAGAAAAACTTGAACCTCTTGACAGTTCTAAACCAAACATGTATTGCTCGGATAAGATAATTGTTGATTCAGATTTAAAGAAGATAGAGGGTATATGCCCCCCTCCTATTGAGTTAACTAAAGGGCGTGCTTTAGCCAGAAATATCGCTACCGGCTGCACGATGGTTTTTAACAAGAGGGCACTTGAACTATTTGTTACTCGCAAGACAGAATTCATAAAGATACATGATCATGCCATATTCCTTATCTGCTCTTTTCTTGGAAATGTAGTCTATGATGAAGAAGCATTCATATTATACAGACAACATGGTCACAACCAGCTAGGCGGAATGGATACATTTAAAGACAGGATGCGAGATAGGTTTAAAAAGAAAGGTAAACTTAATGAACACCTCTTGGAAAGGACTGCAACTGCTTTTAGAGATGCATATCATGACTTGCTTTCGGAAGAGGACATCAAACTAATTAATGTGATGTCTTTTTACAGAGATAGTTTTTCAAATAGGATGCGGCTATTTTTCAACAAAGAAATTTCGAAAGAACGTTTTGAGGATAATGCATTCTTTAAATTAAAGGTGTTAATGGGAGGGGTATAAAATTTTATGATATCAGTATGTATTGCCATGCACAATGGCGGAAATTATATAATTGAAGAACTGAAGACTATATTGCCACAACTAGGCGCGGAAGATGAGGTGGTTATTTCCGACGACGGCTCTACAGATGGCTGTATTCGGGCTGTAAATGATTTACATGATGACAGAATCAAGATATATCCTTTTACATGTGCCGCCACAATGCATATGACGCGTCATTTGGTTACTCTGAACTTTGAAAACGCATTACGACAAGCAAAGGGGAATATTATATTTATGGCTGACCAAGATGATATATGGATGCCCCATAAGGTGAGTGCTTGTATTGAACAACTCCGGCATTGTGATCTTGTGCTGAGTGAATTATCCATTTGTGATGGAGATGGAAAACCTACAGGAGAAAAATGGTTCAGTGGTAAATTCCGACAAAAAAACCCATTCAAAATATTTGGGATGACATACCAAGGTTGCGCTATGGCTTTTAACCGAAAGGTCTTGGATGCAGTTCTGCCATTTCCCGCAAAATTGCTTTCACATGATCATTGGATAGGTTATATTGCAGAAATGATAGGGAAGGTAAAGTATATAGAAGAGCCCTTGATGTATTATAGAATACATGATCATAATGTGTCAGGAGATTCACCTTCAACAAACTCTTTGTGGTTTAAAATATCCTACAGATTATATATGGTAAAAGAGTTCCTAAAAAGGAAAATAAAATTAAAGCTGTAATTAGGTGGTAATATTATAGACGAACTCATTAATAAACAGAAGTATGAGAAGTTTTAAGATTTTCGATGCGACTTTACGTGATGGTGGTTACTACACGGATTGGGACTTCGACAACGAGACCGTTGATGCGTATATCAAAGCAATGAATGCTCTCCCGATTGACTATCTGGAATTGGGCTATCGCAACAATCCTACTAAGGAATACATGGGCAAATACGGATATTGCCCCGTGAGCGTACTGAAGCATATTCGTGCTACCTGCACGAAGAAGCTTGATGTGATGCTCAATGAAAAGAGCACGAAGCCTGAAGACCTGGAAGTGCTTATCAAACCTTTGGTGGGTATAGTGGATATGGTTCGTGTTGCTATTGATCCCAAGAACTTTGACAGGGCGGTTATTCTTGCCAAAGCCATCAAGGCAATGGGCTTTGAGCTTGGCTTCAATTGCATGTACATGAGCCGCTGGCTAACGGATTATCCAGATTTCCTGAAGAAGCTGAATCAAATTAATGGTGTGGCAGATCTTTTCTGTATGGTGGATAGCTTTGGCGGTATGACCCCGCAGGAACTGACCACTATTGTAAAAGAGGTTAGGGCCAATACGACCTGTCCAGTTGGATTCCATGGTCATAATAACCTACAGTTAGGACTTATCAATACTCTGACTGCTATTGACCTTGGACTAGAATATGTGGATTGTACTGTTCTTGGTATGGGCCGTGGGGCAGGTAATCTGAATACAGAACTACTGCTTACCTTTCTGAATGCACAGCATGGACTTGAAGTAGATTTCAATGTACTCGGTGATGTTATAACCGCGTTTACGCCTTTGTACGAGAAATACCGATGGGGTACTCAACTACCTTATATGATTTCTGGTGCCAACTCTATTCCTCAAAAAGAGGTGATGTCGCTTGTTACAAACAGGGCTTATTCTTTTGATAGCATAGTTAGAGGTTTACAGAATCGTAAGGATCATCTAAAGGATAATGCGAAGTATCCTATCCTTGAAACCGTCAAATTTGATAATGTAATCATTATTGGCGGTGGAAATACGCCGGTGGAGCATTTAGATAGCATTAAAGCTTTTATAAATAAAACAAAATCGGTTGCATTGGTGCTTGCTACGGCACGACATGCGGGCCTATTCCTTGATGTTGATGTGCCGCAGTATTATTGCTTGGTTGGTAGAGAGGCAAAACGTTTGAAGAATAATGTGGGCGCAGAGAAATACAAAGGAATTTGTGTGTTGCCGCCATATCCACGTAAACTTGGAACTGATGTGCCAGAATTCGCAGAAAAAACAACATACGAAATAGCGGCCATAGAGTTTACGCATGGTTTTGAAGACTCTTGTACAGCACTTGCTATTCAAACCGCATTAAATCTTAGCAATGGTAATATCTACGTGATCGGTTACGATGGTTATCCTGGCAGTATCCTTTCAGAAAAGGAGGTAACACTAAGTAATGAGACGAGATCGCTGTTTGTGGATTATGAAAAGTGTACGGGAATCAGAATGAAATCTCTGACCCCATCTATTTATCCAGAACTAGATGTAGAATCTATTTATCAATTCATATAAAATATGGCAGAGAAAGTTGCATTCTTCCTGCCCACTCGTAAGGGAAGTGAGCGCGTGAAGAATAAGAATACAAAGCCCTTCGCAGGTATCGAAGGAGGCTTGATGGAGAATAAGATCAAGCAGTTGGTGGAAACCAAGTTGCTAGATGAAATTATTCTCTCCACAAATGATGAGACCTGTATGGCTATTGCTGAGAAGTATGCTGCTAAAGACAGCAGAGTGAGAATCATTCCACGTCCTGAAGAGTTGTGCCTAAGTAGCACAAATCTTCAAGATCTTATCTGCTATGTGCCTACAATCACAGAAGCAGAACATATTCTTTGGGGGCACGTGACTACTCCTCTCGCTGGGGCAGACCAGTATGATGCGGGTATTCAGTTGTATTTGGATAATTTAAAGAACGGCTACGATTCATTAGTGGGTGTTACTGAGTTTAAAAATTTCCTTCTGAACAAAGAAGGAAAGTTGGTTAACAATACCACAAATATTCCTTGGCCGCGAACTCAAGATTTAGAGGCTTTATATCCTGTAAATCATACTATGTTTCTTGCCAAGCGTGAAGTCTATGTGGAGCAGAAGAACCGATTGGGTAAAAAGATTTTGCTTCATGTGATGGATGAACTCCATTCATTTGACATAGACTGGCCAGATGACTTTGTGATTGCTGAAATCATGTATAAGAACCTTTACGGCAACAAATAAATGAAAGTAGTAACCTTTGGTGAGATTATGGTGCGCCTTGGTGCACCTGATTACCTCAAGCTTATTCAAGCGAATAGGTTTGATGTGAGTTATGCCGGTGCGGAGGCCAATGTGGCAGTTTCACTGGCTAACTATGGTTTGGAAACGGACTATATTACCTGCCTACCTGACAACCCTATTGCAGAACGTTGCATCATGGATCTACGTGGGCATAAGGTGGGTGTTGACCATATCCGGAGAACCGGCAAACGAATGGGTATTCTCTATTTGGAAACAGGTAGTAATGCCCGCCCGTCAAAGGTTTACTATGATCGTGAGGATAGTTCCATTGCAACTGTTGTTTCTGGTTCCATTGATTGGAAAGAGATTCTGAAAGATACCACCTGGTTCCATTGGACGGGCATTACTCCTGCACTTTCTGCTAATGCAGCAGCTGAATGCTTGAAAGCTATCAAGACGGCCAATGAACTGGGGGTAACCGTGAGTTGTGACATCAACTACCGGGGAAATCTCTGGAAATACGGTAAGACTGCTGCTGAGGTGATGCCTGAGATGGTGACGGGTGCTGACATTATTCTTGGCAATGAAGAAGACTGTGAGAAGGTCTTTGGTATTAAGCCTAAGGATTTTGATGCAGCTAAGACCAATGGTAATGTTGACCAGAGCAGTTTCCAGAGTGTGTGCCAACAGATGATGGAACGTTTCCCTCGTTGTAAGAAGATGGTGGTTACACTCAGAGGAGCCATTAATGCTAACCACAATACATGGGGTGGTGTACTGTATAATGGCAAGGAACTGATAGAATCACGTCGCTATGATATTACGGATATTGTAGATAGAGTTGGTGGGGGCGACTCCTTTATGGGCGGTCTCATCTTTGGTTTGCTCCATTATAAGGATGACCGCAAGGCATTGGAGTTTGCTACAGCAGCAAGTTGCTTGAAGCATACTTTAAAGGGAGATTATAACTGGGTTACTGTTCAGGAGGTGGAGAACCTGATGGGCGGTGATGCAAGTGGAAGAGTGAAAAGATAATTAATTTCAAAATTTAAATAATATGAAGACGTATTTAGTTACTGGAGCGGCTGGTTTTATTGGCTCCTTCATTGCAAAAAAACTTTTAGAGAGTGGTCATAAAGTAGTAACCATTGATAACCTGCGTACTGGTAAAAAAGAAGTGATACCTGAAGGGTGTGTATTCATTGAAGGGAATGACTACGATTTGGATATTATCAAGCAATTGGAACAGTATAACTTTGATGCAATTGTCCATATTGCAGGACAAAGCTCGGGTGCCATTTCATTTGATGATCCGATGTATGATCTTAACTCTAATGTCACATCCACACTGCTTCTTTTAGATTATGCGGTGAAGCATAATGTGAAGAGTTTTGTTTTTGCCAGTTCAATGGCAGCATACGGAGACATTCCTGAAGAGGAACTACCTGTGAAAGAAACGGCAGTATCAACACCTAAGTCTTTCTATGGCGTGGGCAAGATGGCGAGCGAGAACTATATGCGCATCTATAGCAACCAGTTTGGTATCAAATGTACTGCATTGAGATTCTTCAACGTTTTTGGCGCTGGTCAGAATCTTGATAATCTACGTCAGGGAATGGCAAGTATTTTCTTGGCATTGGCTCTGAATGACCACCATATCAAGGTGCTAGGCTCATTGGAAAGATACCGTGACCAGATCTATGTTGATGATGTGGTGAATGCCGTTATTGGTAGCATTGACAGAAAGAAAGGCGGATTATACGAAATGTATAATGTCTGCAACACTCGTAAGGTTTATGTGAAGGAACTCATTGAGTATATTGAGAACCATTTGCCGTTTGAAGTGACCCACGAGTATGTTGGTGAGACTCCTGGCGACCAGATGGGCATTTATGGTGATAACACCAAACTGAAGAGAGACCTGGATTGGGATACTACCATTACCTTCGAAGAAGGAATGGACAAGATGATAGCCTGGGCTAAGAAGGAACGAAATATTGAATAGTCAACTCACACGGCTATGAAATTCTTGTTTTTTGATACGACGTGGAGTCAGTTGCTGCGTGTTGGCAATTTGGTTTCAAGACACATGAAGGAGTCTGCGGATATAGAGACTTACGGATTGGTATTTGAGACCTCCGGCAAGGAATTTGACCCGTCGAAGGATGCTCAGTCGTTTAATGACTACTTCGTAACTACGAGGATTGGAGAAGTTGAAGATTATATAAACCGAATCAAGCCGGAAGTGGTGGTGTTCGCACAGAACACCACCCCTGATCTTGGTGCTATCTACTTTTCTCAGCAAATAGGTGCTAAAGTAGTAATGATGCAACACTCTCTGCTTTATGACGGAGCTACCCTGAATAATGTTCGAATTGGAGAGATTTTGGCAGCCTTAAAAATGGCATCCAAGACCTTCAGTTATTTCAACATCATGCGGGTTCTATGTAAAAAAGAAAAGAAGTCGTTTGTCAAGTTGATATTTAAGATAATAAAGGAGAAGGAGAATGTTACGACAACGGTGCAGAATTACTTCAATCCTCCATTGAGAGGTGAATGTGCTTTTGTAATTGGTTCTCACTGGGTAGATTATTATCATGACAATTATGGATATGATAAAGATAAAATCTACATTATGGGAAACCATGACCTTGATGATCTGGAGGAGAAACCCATTGAACATGCCATTTGCTACATCCCCAGTGTACATGTTGAGGATGGCAAAGTGCAAAAGGACGTGTTTGACGCGTATTTGAAGTGCTTAAAGGAGGCGATACCTGCTGGTGTGAAGATGTACATCAAACTTCACCCTAGAAGTAATAAACAGTTATATGTAGATATCTTAGGAGAAGGGAATATGACCTATCTGACAGGAAAAGATATGCCGTATGTTGATACCTATATAGGGCATAATTCCTCACTCCTGTCTAAGGCACTACAGATTTCCGGTAAGTTGATTCTTTGGGGGTTCAAGGAAGAAAAAGACTTGTTTTTTAAAGATTTCGCATACGCTGTGTGCCATGATGGGGAATCTTTGAAGAAAGCGGTATCAGCGGCATTAGCTGAAAAGGGAACTGGCAAAAAGAATGATATTGAAAGGTTCTCTTCCCGAAATCCAGAAGGAGCTTTTAAATACTGTGGTCGGAAGTTGCTGGAGTTATACAACTCCTAGTGGTGATATGGTTAAGGAAAAAAGCGACATTGCTTCATGCCAAATATATCTTATGAAGATATCATAGAAGATAAGTTCTTCCAACTTTTACAGTCTGCCGTAGATAAACGGCTAGTTTCTGCGATGGAACTATCGCAGAAAGAATGGGTCGCAATTTATGAAATGGCCTGCAAGCAAAGCTTGGTAGGAGTAATCTTCGAATCTCTGGATGAGTTAAATAAACAAGGAAAGAAACCGCCATTAACACTGCTGTATGAATGGATAGGTCAGAGTGAACAGATTAAACAACAAAATCGTCTTGTTGATAAACAATGCGCAGAACTGTCTGCATGGTTTAAGACTGCCGGCTATAAAAGTTGCGTAATCAAAGGACAAGGCGTAGCAAGGCTTTATCCAATGCCAGAGTTTCGCCAGCCTGGAGATATTGACATATGGGTGGGCGGGAAACGTGATGATATCGTGAAAAGGATGCGACATGACGGAATTAAAGTAACATATGTTGATTATGTGAATTGCCATGCTGCTTTTTTTCAGGATACAGATGTAGAAGTACATTTTCGTCCGACATGGATGTATAATCCATTTGTTAATAAAAAGGTACAGAAGTGGCTATATGAAAACAAGTGCCAACAGATGGATAATTATGATGTAAATATGGGCTTTGCATATCCTACAGTTGGCTTTAATTTGGTCTTTTCGCTAATTCATATCTATAAGCACGTTTTAATTGAGGGTATAGGTCTTAGACAGTTGACAGACTATTATTGTATATTGTCGCATTCCTCATCAGAGGAAAGGGATAAGGCTGTAGCAACGTTGCAAGATTTCGGGATGTCAAAATTTACAGCTGCACTCATGTTCATCATGCAAAGGGTGTTTGCAATCGACAGGTCGCTATTGCTTTGTCAACCAAATGAGTCAGAAGGGCTGTTCCTTTTGGAGGAAATCATGAGAGGAGGAAACTTCGGCAAATATGATGACCGCAATCAGTATGTGCCTGATACACATAGATGGAAACGTGGTCTGAACAATGCTAAACGCAATATTCCTTTCTTAAAGAACTATCCTAGCGAAGTCCTATGGATGCCATTATGGAAAACATGGCATTGGGGATGGAGGAAATGGAAGGGGTATCTTTGACAGCGGAGCTGTACCTTAACGTTAACCTAGAAACGGGGGGACGAGGAACGGGGTGACGGGTACCTGTTTCACGAATAATAGGAGTCAGCAATAATCAATAGTTGAGAATGCTAAGGCAGGCTAGACAAGCATCAGGAACTGACGATGGCTGATGTTTGAAGGTTGATGGAAGAGATAAAAGCTAAGGAGTAAGATGAAACTCATAGACAAACAATTGATAGATGACGTAAGTATGCAGGCAAAACAGTCTGATAGGTTGAGGATGAATCACAACTTTCATCAGAGTCTAGAGGATAAGTGTCACCGCTTCTTGAATGCAGTAGAGCCTGGAACGAAGGTTGAGATACATCGTCATCCGACAAAAGACGAGTCGTTTGTACTACTTCGTGGTAGAGTTAGAGTGAATACCTACAATGATGATGGTACAGTGATAGAGAGAGTAGTGCTCTGCCCAGAGGAAGGACTCTATGGGGTAGATATACCCAAGAACGTGTGGCATAATGTGGAATGCTTGGAGTCTGGGAGTGTCTTCTTTGAGTGTAAAGAGGGCCCGTTTATTCCTCACGAACAAGACGGGATTTTAAACCTTGGTTAAAAATGAAGTATTTGAAGGCTCTATGGTTTCTGCTCATACATCTTTGTTCCATAGAGAAGGCCGAAGGGCAACTGATGGTTTCAAATTTCATGATTTAGGTTTCATGAGTGATGGCTCATGGTTAACATGACTGTTTAATCGTTGGTGGAAGAAGGATCAATAAGATCTGATTATTTGGCATTATGAAAGTGATATCATAGTAAAAGAAAATTAGAGAGTAACGATATATACACAAAAATTACTATATGGCAGCATCGAATAATAAGGTATACTATGGTGAATATTCTCTGAAAAGGTGGATAGAACTGATATTGAAAGGTGGTATTGTTTTACCACCTTATCAGAGGTTCTTTGTGTGGAAAGAGGAACAGACAGTAAAACTACTGAAGTCCATTAAAGATTACAACTATCTTCCAGCTGTGACAATTGGAATAGGCAAGAACCCAGAAACTGGTAAGAAGGCGAATATGATTCTGGATGGTCAGCAAAGGCTCACCTCCATATTGTTAGCCTATCTGGGTAAGTTTCCCAAGAGAAAGAATCCTATTAGTAGAAAGAAATATGCTGACGAGAATGATATGCCTGCAACAGAAGAAGATGATGAACTGCTCTCTGAATGGACGATTAAGGATATTGTTGCCATGGGGAGTGATAAACCGTCAATATTAGCTAAGATAAATACTGACTTTGCCAACAGCTATACAGATTTTGTTATTGACGGGGTAAATATGACAGATTCTTTTTTGTCAAAGCACTTCATTCACTTTGCCTACTTGGTTCCTGATGCTGGTAGTTCTGAATTGGAGAAGAGTAAATACTTTGCTAATGTGTTTCATAGTATCAATAGAGAAGGGACTAAACTGACACCACAGGAGAGTCGCGCGGCGCTATACTATCAGGGCGGAAATTTTCAGGCAGAATTAGAACCTGAATTCTGCAAAGGTATTACTGCTAATAACTCTCAGATGGATTTCGTGAGGTCGCTTGCTCTGCTATCTAATTATAATAAGGTGGGGGCAAAGAGAACGGCCAGAGGGTATATATATGTAGGTAGTAGGGAAACACTTTATGAGGAATTTGTCCTAGCATACGTCCTGAAGGAATCTGACAACGAGAAATTTTTGCTTGACAGGGAACACTATACCGTCAATCTTGAAAAGCTGAGGAACGCATTGGATGAGCTTGGGCTGAAAGATAGAAAATGTTCTACTATAATAGAATTGGACTATTTCTTTAATGGACTTATATATTATCTTTTGGTCAAAGGAAAAGACTATGACTTGGCTAAATGGAATGAAACCAAGACAGCTATAGAGGCGTTAATTGATGGTGCGGACCAAAAACATAAGGATCATCCTGGACAGCTACAGCATCTGCGAAAGAGAATTGAAGAGTCAGTCAATGCATACAAATCAATGTTCGGCATAACGGAATGAGTGTAAGGACGGATTTTATAACAACCTCTGTTTTTGAGATACTACAGCAAGGGATTGCTGCGGCAGAGTGCTTACAGCAGGATAGTATAGATACCTATCCGATTCTGGATTATCTGTTACAATCAGTGTTCCTTAGGATGACAGGCTTTGAGGAACAGAAACTTCGCAATATCTGTTGGGAGGTGGCTACTGTTGACTTAGATTATCGATATAAGACATTACAAGGAAATGTCAGCTATGGAGAGTTCTCTAAGTTAGATGACAAGAGGAATGTTTTTACTCTGTTGAAGGATAAAACCAAGGAATATGGTGGAGAGTTCCCAATGGATGCCAAGAAGGACAATATCTTGAATGAAGTGAAAACAGAAATGGAGGGAGCAATGAAGGATTCACTAATTGTGAAGTCGTTTCCTGATGAGTACCACCGTTATGAGATTTTTGTTAAGACGTGGAAGCCAGATCATTTCGCCAAAAGTAACCAGTTGCTGGGCGGAAATATAGAGAAGGTATATAATGCGCTCTATAAGCAACGTAATAGATGTGCACATAACACAGCATCATATCAACAGGACATGCTGACGCTGACAGAGATGCAAGAAAGTCAGATGATGAACTGCAACTATTTCTCGTATTTTGCTATTCTGCTTTTGTTGGATAAGGTTTTCATTGAGTCATATCGGATGTTTAGAGAAGCATATAAGACTAGAGTATGAGCGCCCTTAATGACATATTTTCAAAAGTTGTCTTTTCGGAGATAGATCCACTCTTTGACGGGATGGAAAAAGCATTTCTGTTGCTTATGGAAGGCTATGAATTGAATATGCCCGAAGAAGCTACAGACAATGGAATTTACTGCCCAAATACGAACTTCCGTATTTTATTTGGGAAATCGGTGAAGTTGGATAAAGTGCTGGCAAGCCGATGCAAGGCTCATTGTCTTGATACTATGCGGTCGAATCTGAGGATGTATAAACATGATGTTGCGGAGTTAGCTTGATAATAATCATAGATAGTTCAACAAAGTATTAACACTAAGCGTAAAATAGAAATGTACAAAACATTAGCAGATAAATCGAAGGTGTTTAAACACACTGCCATCAATAAGCCAGAGGAATTGGAACAACTGTTAGTCAATGTAGGGAATAAACCAAATTTGCGGTATCGAGGGGTGTGTGAAGCGAAATATACAATGCTTACTTCACTGCAAAGAAATGCACCAGCAAAAATGGTGGGATGCCAGAAAGACTATATGAGTGTCCTGCTAAACCGTGTGAAGATTGATGCAGATGTTATTGCTTTCTTCAAAGGCCAAAATATTCCTATCAACGATATTTCGTGTATGGCATTGATGCAACATCTGGAGTTGCCAACACCATTGTTAGACTTCTCTATTGATATAAATATAGCTTTGTCGTTTGCGGAAGATGGAGTGAATATGGCTTCTGGTAGTGAAGAGACGGATGAATATGTGTCATTGTATGTTATTGACCTGAATGCGGAAAGAGAAGTGGCTGCTTCCATTCAGCAGATGTACCAGTATGGGTTGGTGAGTGGTGAACAGATGTGGAAAGAACATCTTCAACAGCATCCCAATCAGCCTGTTGATGCTTCTGTTTTGTTTGATATTGATAAATTCATCAAATGGGATGATATAAAAGATTTGGAATTGTCGTTTGTGGAATATCAGGCTTTGGCTCCTAATGTGGTTACGCTGTCAGGTGAAGGGTTGGATTTGACCAATCCTAATCTTGCCAACCAGAAAGGATGCTTCATTCTTAATCTGTATGATGAAGGAATACCCATGGAGGAGAATTGGAATATGCGAACAATTGCAAGCAGAAATATGTTCTGGCAAACGAGAGCTGGTGTTCAAACTCTTCCATTCTCTGGCGTTCAGACTAACGAACAAATGTATTGTTGGGATATCAAGAAGGATGTGATTCAGCAATGGGCTGTAGGCAATAAGTTGCCGCTGTATGTGAATTCCCCAGCTAACGTTTCTATTAAAAAGAGGCTGAAGGAAATCCAGGCAGAGTTGGATAGGGAGATAGGATAAATAATAGCAGTTATAATCAAGTGAATAATAAACAATAAATATGGAATTATGAACATGAAACTTAGGAATATTCCTTTTTCTCCGCCGGATATGACGGAGGCAGAGGCTAAAGAGGTGCGTGAGGCTATTCTCT